>BNJU01000647.1_pt1 | contig 91318 bp, 105 predicted proteins | sample 8539281 | NCBI WGS metagenome assembly BNJU01 (sample SAMD00202456, study PRJDB9452) | human saliva metagenome | isolation source: human saliva | place: Japan
TCAAAATAAAACTGAAGGAGGAATACGATGCACGAATTAACAACACTAATCAAAAAAGATATGGTTTTGGCACTGGGTGTCACAGAACCAGGGGCCATTGCCTTCTGTGTCGCAAAGGCAAAATCTTATGGGAAGGGCGAGCTCCTCCATCTAAATGTTGCCATGAACAGTGGGATGTATAAAAATGCCTTTACCTGTGGCATCCCAAATTCCACAGAGGTCGGCAATGTTTTCGCAGCTGCCTTAGGATATGTTGCTGGTAATCCCGATAAGGGCTTAGAATCCCTTGCCGACATCACTCCCTCTGATAATATCACTGCACAAAAACTTATTGATGAAGAGAAAATCACTGTAGAACTAAGTGGCATCACCAGCCGTATCTTTATGGAAGTAACATTAAAGACGACCGAAAGCAAAGTCATTCTTACTATCCGTGACAAGCACACAAATATCACAAAGATCGTAGTAAATGGAGAGACCATCCTTGAGAAAGGACGAGTGTGCAACGGATGGCACAGAGGCCACCGAAACAGACACAGAAAAAATTCATTCCCTACATCAATATACTCTTGCTGAGATCTTAGACTATGTAAACACTGTTCCACTAGAAGAAATCGCATTTGTAGGAGATGCCTATAAGGTCAACTTAGAACTATTTGAAGAGGCCATCAACAACCCTCGTACGAGCTTTTCAAGACAATTGCTAGCCATGAACGACGGCAAAGTCATATCCAAAGACGAGCAAATGACCGCATCCTTACTCTGCAACGCAGCAATCGAAGCTCGTGTCATCGGTCTTGACAAACCTGCCATGAGTATTACTGGCTCTGGAGCCCACGGCATCATTGCCACCATGCCACTCTATGGCGTTTTCAAGGTCAATGATTTAAGTGAAGAAATTCTCTATCGGGCAACGATGTTGAGCTATCTGATCTGCACCTACATCAAAGAATATTCTGGACGGCTTTCCGCATTCTGCGGATGTGCCATCGCTGCAGGCTCTGGCATGGCCTGTGGCTTAGTCTATCTAAAGGGCGGAACGATAAAACAAATGGAGTATACCCTCAACAACATGGCTTCCTCCATCACGGGCATGATCTGTGACGGTGGCAACCAGGGCTGCACGATGAAAGGCATAGCCGCCTGTGATGCAGCATTTAGATCTGTGGAATTTGCCATGAAGGGCATCCACATTGACAAAGTACATGGCATCAACGGAAAGACACCCGAAGACACCATGCGCAATATGGGGCTCATTGCCTCTCCAGGTATGGTTGGAACAGAAAAAACTATTCTAGAAATTTTTAAAGATAAGTTAAAATAATCTCATCCTCTGCTGAGGCAGGTACTATTTTTTCTCACTTGCCTCAGTCCATATCATTATGGTTTAGTGAATCTTATCACATGATTATCACATGATTTTGAATGATACTACCATCCCTATTTTTACATCTCTTCAATCGCTGCTATTCTATGCAAAGTCACCTTAGCCAGTTTTTTTGCTCTCACAAAAATTTTTCCTCGCTAAGTATCAGTAACACATAACTGTCACTCTCCATATCCATTTCAGACAAAACATAACCATCCCACTGTGCATTGATCGCCTTCCCCCATCTTGGGATGTCTTCTTTGTCACTCAGTATTTTTTCTCATCTACATCAAGATTTAATTTGGCACTTAATTTATTTACAGCAGAAATAAACTCATCTTTTCTTTCTTTCCAATCAAGCTCTATCGCCTTTTCTTTCCTCAATAATTCCTCACAAAGTTCTTCCCATACATGATCCATGTCTTCCATGCTTTCATGCTTGTGCTTTTTTAGGAATTTTTGCGTTGTTTTGGAATCTGCAAGCAGAATCTTCGACAATTCCTCAAAAGCAGATTTTACAATTTCATTATCATTTCCTATAACTTCAGTATAGGTCTTTTCATCGGGAAGAACTTCCTTTCTCACAAATGCTCTCATTATCTTTAGTACATCGCCATAGCTTAAATCAGAAATAACATATTTTTTGCCCTTTATTGTCAAATATAAATCTACAAGATCTTTACTTTTCCCGACGATGGCTTTCATCGATGTACATCCCTTTACTGCATAGGAAGGGATTAGCTCTGTATAAGTGATATATCCATCATGCATTGCTTTTAGCGAATTGTCAATTCCGACAATATGAAATCCATTCCTGTCGTATATGGGGCTTTTCATATGCCATTCTTTATATGTGGCAAAGATCGTTTTTTGTATCCAATTGTATATGCTCATGAGCGTCTCCAACCTCCTTACAAAGTCAAAAAACGCTGTGCGAATCACAATTCATCCCCCCAACTATGTAGGTGGGATAAACTGCTCACAGCGTTTTAAAGAGCTTAGATATATTATTCTACATCGATCTGGCAACTTCTTAGAGTTTCAAGTGCAGCATTATGTTTTTCTATAGTCACACCTGCACAGCAAGCAGCATCTACACTTATCCTTGTCTCAGGCAAAAATGCCTTCAACAGCAAAGCATTGGAAACCACACATATATCTGTACAAAGTCCGACTAACTCTATTTCTATCTCTTCTTTTTTGGCTATCTCTGCGATCTTATTAGCCAGATCTACACTTCCAAAGGTAGGCTTTTTAAAGATATTCTTAGGATCGATAAGTGGAGCTATTTTTTCATTCAACTCCCAACCTACTGTATTTTCTATACAATGTGATACTGGAAGATTTTTGCCTTCCTGTGTATTAAGATAATTTTCCTTATGTGTGTCCATCGTTGCAAATCTATCTTTTTTATCGTATCCTAAGATTTTTGTCCTAACCGCTTCGACAATACCCACGGCCTCCTTAGTACCAAGACTCCCGTCGATAAAATCATTTTGCATATCTATAACAATCAGTATCTTTCTCATCATGCAACCTCACAAAAAATATTATAGTGATATTCTCTTTTACTCTGTACTGAGAACTTCTATTACTACGCAGCAGCATTCTCATTAATGCGATCAATAATACTTTTGATATTTGCCCATACACCTAAGTCTGTAAATATTTCTACTATACTTCCTTGGTCTGTAAATGGTGCTTCCTGTAGTATGGATAAATCTTTCATCACGCCATTGCGAACGATATACTCTACAATTTGGTTTACAAAATAAATCTGTCTGCTGTCAAGGTTACTGTTCTCAAGATATGCTGAAAACGCTTCCTTTGCAGCATTCATATCAAGACCGACGATTTCTCTCACCAGCTCGCCAAGAGGCTTTTGCCCATATTCCTGCTCATACTCCTCTTTCGTTCCAAGCTCTGACCAAAGCACTTTTTCAAGCTCCTTGATATCTTCTTTATTCAGTGGAATATTTGATTTCAGCTTTTTATTGCCTCATTATCCATATGCTCTCTGATATAATATTCAGCCTTTGCACGATAATTTTTCAATGAATCACTTTCCAGTTCTGACTCATTCCACTCCATAGAAATAATGTCATCTGTGAAGTTGGTATCATATTGAATACCTCCCCTTGGGATATACTTCATCAGTCCACGGAGTTTTTCTCTCATTATCTCAAACTCATTGACTCCACAGCTCTTTATATAATCTGTATGTAAAATATCTTCGATAAGATTTGCCTGCTCATTTATTTCTGTAATATTCGCAAGACTTGCAAGGCTTTTTACATTCTTCTTTAAGTCACCAACAAACCTCTTATACGATTTACCTGCAAGACATGCAAGCTCAATGCCATACATCAGTGCATCGAAACGCACTGCACTGATTTCATCATCTTCAGGTAAAATAAGAGGTGAAAGTTCTTCTCTTATCAGCATCGTATCTTCAAATGTAAGTGCCTTATAGCCTTCCTCCGTAGAATATACTTCCACAAATTTTAAATGCTGCTTTACATCAAAGCTATCCCTTGAAAGCTCTGATACCTTGGCCACCATCTCTTCAACAAGTCTTTTTCTAAATGCTCTCAGCTCATCACTCTGATAGTCTAAATCCTGCAATCTATATGCTATCTCAAACTTCAAATTAAAGATGGCCGTCTGTATTGGAATATCATTGGCAACAGTTTTCCCCTGATCCTTATGGATTCTAAAGAAATCAAAGTTTCCGCAAATCAAAGATATAAAATTTAGACTTATCTACGCCGTCAATGAGACCCGGACACAGTCTTGTGCCACGCCCTATCATCTGCCAAAACTTTGCATAACTCATTACCTTCTTAAAGAAAACAAGATTGACAACCTCAGGCACATCAATACCTGTATCCAACATGTCTACAGAAATAGCTATCTGTGGCAACTTCTTTGCATCTGAAAAATCATCTATAATACTCTGTGCAAACTTAATCCTATTATCAATGACCTGTGCATAGCCATTTAAATGTGGATACTCCTTATTAAAAATCTCTAAGATCTTCTCCGCATGTGCATGGTTCTTTGCAAAAATAATGCTCTTTCCAATCTTTTGTCCGTAATCTATTTTGATTCCATTTTTCATAAATGTATCAAGCACTTTGCGAATAGTATCGGCGTTGAATATCCATTTATTCAGCGCAGATGAACTTATTGACTCAGGTATACCACCGTCCTCTGTCTCGAAAGTATTTTCATATATGTTCTTATCTTCATCTGACAGCTCTTCATATACAATTCCTTCCTCAATAAACTTAAGCTTCGTTTCAACAGATAAAAAATCAACCAAATATCCATCCTTTACAGCCTGTGAAAGCTCATACCCATAGGTTGGAACTCCCTGTTCCAGATCAAATCTTTCGTAGGTATTTTTATCAATATCATCCTTTGGCGTAGCTGTAAGCCCCACAAGAGGAGCATCAAAATAGGTAAAAATATTCTTGTACTTATTATAGATAGATCTATGTGCTTCATCACATATCACAAGGTCAAAATGTCCACATGTAAATATTTTTCTGTCCTCTTCCTTCACAGAATCTATGCAATTCATCATAGTCTGATAGGTTGAAAATACACAATGAGCATTATAATTATCCTTTTCTTCACAAAGATTGGTTACCGATAAATCTGGATAATTATTTCTAAATGCTCTCTTTGCCTGAATTACCAAAGAAGTTCTGTCAGCAAGGAACAAGATATTCTTGACCCATCCAGCATCAAGAAATACATGACACAACTCGATTACCGTTCTTGTCTTTCCTGAACCTGTCGCCATCACAAGTAATGCCTTCCTGCGATGTTTTTTATCAAAAGCATCACATACTGCCTTGATCGCCGCCTCCTGATAGTATCGACCCGCAATATTCTTATCTACAACGACATTTTCAAGAGATGTTTTCATTTTTCTTAGATTAAACATCTTTTCTAAGTCTTCTTTTGAATATACACTTGCTACCTTTCTTTCAGGATATTCGCCATCGATTATTCTGGTATCAAATCCATTGGTAAGAAAAAAACACAAGGTCGCCTTCCACTTTCTTTCTCAATCGCATCAGCATAGTTGTTTGCCTGCCTTCTTCCAGATACAACATCCATACATGTACGCTTGGCCTCTACGATTGCAAGTGGTCTGTGAGCATCATCATAGAGCACATAGTCTGCAAATCCATTGCCCGAATCTGTAGGTACTCCCTTTATCTTTACCTCATTTAACCAATCAGAACCTTCCCTCCATCCTGCATCTGCAAGCATAGTGTCAATATATATTTTTCTTGTTGAATACTCTGAAAGCTCCAATGGCTTTTCAACATAGCTTTGAATTTTTTCTTTTCTCTGCTCTGTAAGTAAAGCCTTAAGTGATGCATTCTCTGCGATCAACTTATCTAAATCGATATCGGAAATTTCCCCTGTCTTTGGCGGCTTAACCTCTTTTGTCAGAAGTGATTTATCAAATCTTTGTTCAACATAATTATCCGCATAACAATAGCTCAAAAAATCAAAGAATATATGCAGATTCTCAAGACAAAGTATCGCCTGCTCCTCTGTTATTTTCCTTGCATTATGTGCACCTTGATTACCTATCTTGCGTATAAAATTCATACGCTTCAATAGATTTTCATCAATAATATTTCTGAATTCTTCTGTGTTCATCAAACTAACCAGATTGTCCTGATATGGTTTAGTCAATGAAGCATCTACCGAATACATCCATTTGATAGCAAATTCCATAGCTCTACGGCAATTTACCACACATAGTCCTGGATCATATAAAAGTTTTTCTGTCGAAATAGCAACATCAGAAAAGGCCGCAAACCTCTTTTCCTTTTTCAAATAGTCAAAGTTGCCCATAGCCAACCTCCCCATAGTTTTCATAAATGATATTAAAATAGTGAATGTAAAATAGTGAATATTTCATCTAAATAGGGATATTCTTAAAGTTTTATTATCTAAAACCCTTTTATATATTAAGAAACTCGTTAACTATAACCATTTTACAGCAAAGTTGAGGTTTTGTATATATGGATTTGAGGTTGTATGTTGGGAGACAACTTTTGATTTGTTGACTTGTTCCTTAATCTCAACAAATTGCTTTTGCAGCTTCATGTCAGGCACATAAACTTTAATGCTTTGTAACTCTTGTGCATTAATATTAGCTTGGTTAACAGCACCTTTTGCCATAGATCTCAATATATCTTTTAATGCTTCAAGGTTCATATATTGTGAAAAAACCTCTGGTAATATTCTACCATTAAGTCTTACTCGAATAATATAGCCAGCAATAACCATATCCTCTGACAAATCAAATACTGCTGTCTTTCCAACAAGATCAATGCTATTGGTCCTATTAAACAATACATCTCCTTTTCTAACAACACATTTTTCTATTTCATCTTTTTGAATATCTATATATTTCAAATCATTTAGATCCAAATGACCATCCTCAGTCAGATTATTCATCCGTAAATAAGGATATTTTCCACCTTTAACAGCCGGCTTACTTGTTCCATACCTAACATCAGTAATGATATCACCTATACTAACAATCTCCCAATCTTTTTGATTTCTAATCGGATCCCCAAACATCTCAACAAATCGAGCTTTGATCAGTTTATCCAGCTTTTGTAATTCCTCTTCTCTTTTAGTAATCACCCTTTCACAATTTCCAAGAATATCTATAATTTCTTTCTGCTTTTCTAATGAATCTAAATTGAACTGCTCATTTTTATAATCCTTAAAATAAATGTGTGGAATAGTAGCACCTGTAAAATACTTTTCTAAATGCATATAACGCACAACATAGTAAAGATATTCTGGTAATATGTTCTCCTTAGGTATCAAATATTGCATTGTTCCTATTACAGAAGATTGTGCTGGATGCAAAGTCGTCCTTCCTATACCTGCTCCATCCTTGACGACTGCAACATATGGCTTATTCTGGTGATAAAAATCTACATTACTGATATATCCTGATGCTCCATAAATAGGATAATTCCCAGAAGTATCTACAATATCTGACTGTTTTAAATTTGATGACCCTAGGTCACAAACATCCTCAAGCCTCACTTTCATCTACAATATCCCCTGCAAACCTCAAGTTGCAAAAAAATCTCACGCAATATACCTTTGATGAGAATTCTTTACATTATTTTGGTTTACCATAGCATATTGCATTGTAGTATCTATTTGAGAATGACCAAGTATCTTTTGCACTTGTTCTATCGGCATCCCCTTATCTATCGCCCTAGTCGCCATACTCCTACGAAACTTATGTGGGTGAATTTTTTCAAGATTCAGTTTTCTACCAAGCTCCCTCAATCTAATTTCGACTCCACTTATTTTCAATCTATCATGTGGTGCATCCAAAGTTACAAAAAGAGCCTCATTATCATCATCTCTACTTTCAATGTAATCAATAAGGTGTACCTTTGCTTTGGCATCAAAATATACTTTTCTCTCTTTATTTCCCTTGCCATAAACTACACACTCACGCCCCTCCAAATCTATATCATTGATATTTAGATTCACAAGCTCTCCTACTCTTATCCCTGTAGAATACAGTAAATCAATTATAGCCTTATCTCTTTTTGATGCACAATTATCTCTAAGTCTTTCTATACTCTCATCTGAAATAACATTCTTTACTACGGTCTTCGTCCTTATCTTATGAATACGCTTCATTGGACTTTTTAGAATATAGTCTTCTTCTTCAAGCCATGAAAAGAAGCTGGAAATATTTCGTCTTATATTGTCAATAGTAGTATTACTGCAATTATTTATCTTTTGATAATCAGAGAGATACTCTCTCATTTCTTCTGTAGTCACTCTTCTTACTGATGTATTTTTATTTTTTAGCAAATGTTCTATCGTTACCTTATAATACTGTATAGTCCTTTCAGAACATCCTTCCACTTTCTTTGCATCTAAAAACAGTTTCAAAAAGTCTTCATTCGATATATCCTGCTTAGTAGCCTCACAATCAGAAAAAGCTTTCAAGATAACCTCCTGAAGCTTTTTCATTTGTGAAATAGATAAATACTCTGACATTTCATTTAATATGATTACAATTTTTTCTTCCATGATAGTATACTCCTTATATACCATCATCCTACACCAACCAAATGTCTATCTATATTCAATTTATACTGTTGTTGAAATAACATTATCATTATCCAAAATACTTTTGCATGAGACTGTCAAATAACAGCTGTGCCTCATCCAAAGCCTTTTTTACTTCAACTTTTGATTTGTTGACTTGTTCCACAAAGGTGGCAAATTGATTCTGTAATTCGATTGATGGTACTAAAATATCAATGTCTCTTAGCAAGAAAATCTTAAATTCAGCAAATGTTGAACCTGAACCCAGTTTTGCATATTCCTCCTGTGTCTTCTCTTTCATAAAACACTCTAAATACCTCGTATTAAATATCTTTCTATTTGGTGATATACATAATACCCTACCATCTTTATAATAAAACGGTTCATCTGTATCAACCATCCACACTTGTCCTTTATTACAAATAGAAGGCATTAACAAATCGCCTATCTTTGGCTTTGTATTATCACTTGCAATTCTATTATAGTGTTCCTCTGATATATAATATGTACACTTAGGTTTGACTCCTTTTGACAAGTCACTAATTTCTGTTCCTCTGTAAAAAGGAACACCACTATCTACAAATTCTGTAGTAAAAACTCTATGACTTGAGCCTATACTTGCTACTTCCCCAAGTTTTCTTGTTTCAAATTTGCAATCAACATGTTTAATATCACCAAACATCTCAACAAATCGAGCTTTAATGAGGTTATCTAATTGATTCAGCTCCTCTTTTCTATGGATTATTATCAAACTTAGTTTATCAAGTATATTCTCAATCTCAGTTTGTTCTTCTTTAGGATATAAAGGAATTTCATATTCCTTCAGCCATTCAGTACTCATATTCTTCTGGGCTACCCCTTAGAAGCATGAACACACTTATTCTCGAAATAATCGCTATTTTAAAAAAATGAAAAAGATATCCTTTAGATAACCCTGAATTCTTTATTCGTAAGCAAGCTACTCGCTGATTTAACGCCGCCGAAGCATTTCCTTTTGTAGTATTGCAACTCTCCCAACATTTCCAGTTAATGACATTAAAAGATCGCCCTCTTTAAGCATATACTTATCAATTCCCAAATAATCCTCTGGATAAAATGCTGGATCAGTATCTTCTACATACCCCTTTTGAACATTTGCTATTCTTATAACTCTGATTCCAGAAGCAACATATTTTTCACTTTTGAAAGCATAACCATTAAGAATTTCGCAGGCATCCCCTACTCTTATTTTTTTCATCAATCATCCCACACAAACCTCAATTTGAGGTCCCTTTCAATAATTCTCTTAACACTCTGGTCTCTTCCATTATCTGCTCATTCAATCGCTCTATTTCATCCAAAATCTCTGATGTTGGCGGATATTCTACAGGTATATACTCAACTTCTTTATATTTATTGATGGATAAGTCATAACCTTTTTCTATGATTTCATCCTTTGACACCATAAAGGACTTATCTGTACGCTTTCTATCTTTTTCACCATCAAAATTCTTGAAGCGAGCTATGATATCAGGTATATCATTATCTGCTATCGGTGTTCTCTTATCATCCAGGCTCTTACCGTCCGCTGTCATATCATAGAACCATACATTATCTGTTCCACCATGGTTGGTCTTTGTAAAAATAAGTGTACCTGTAGACACTCCTGCATATGGCTTAAATACTCCTGATGGCATTGATATTACTGCCTCAAGTTTTTGGTTTTCAACCAGTTCTTTTCTGATGGCTTTATGAGCATTGGAAGAACCGAAAAGTACACCGTCAGGTACTATGCAGGCACATCTTCCTCCTATTTTCAGCATTCTTATAAAGAGGGCCAAGAACAAAAGCTCCGTTTTTTTCGTCTTACATATTTTCAGGAGATCTGTCGATACTATTTCCGCATCCAAACTGCCCTTAAATGGTGGATTTGCAAGTATAAGTGAATATTTGTCCTTATCCGGATTTTGATCTGATAGACTGTCTCTGTACTCTATGCAGGGATTCTCAATGCCATGTGTCATCATATTCATAGCTCCTATACGAAGCATTGTTCCGTCTGTATCAAATCCATAGAACATATTGTTCATAAAATGCTCTTTGTTTTCCCTGTCCATAAGTACTTCTTTTTTGTAGTTTTCCTTTAAGTATTCACCACTAATAACCAGAAATCCTGATGTGCCGCATGCCGGATCACATATTGTATCATTCGGCTGTGGATCCATCATCTCAACCATCATTCTGATAATATGCCTTGGTGTTCTAAACTGACCGTTTACACCTGACTGTGCAATTTTTGAAAGCAAATACTCGTATACATCTCCTCTGACATCCGTGCTTTGTACCTTGTCCATCATAGCGTAGATTTCATCCATAGCGTCTACTATCTTTGAAAGCATTAAAGGTGTATTCACTTTGAATATAGCATCTCTCATATATTTACTGTATGCACTGTTTTTATCGCCATGAAGATTCTTTATAAAAGGAAATACCCATTCCTGCATTATGTTATACATTCTTTGTGCAGGGAAATCGTGGAAAACAGACCATTTCAACTGTTCGCCTTCTACTTTGCGCCCCCCTATCTCTACTTCACCGTCAAAAATGCTCTTAAAAGGCAAGCCCAGCATAGCTGCTTCTTTTGCTCTTATATTGTCTGCACTGTCAATATCCCTGATAAACATCAAATAGGTCATCTGCTCCACAACTTCAAGAGGATTTGTAATCCCTCCTGTCCAGAATATTTCCCATAATCCGTCGATCTTATTTTTTAATTCGCCTGTCATAATCCACCTTTCTATTTCACAAAATACTTTTATTCTAAAATATCGTTGATATCGATACCTTTATAATCCCATTTTCAACAAAGTATTCTCTATTTTTCTATCCATAATAACTAATCGGCATCAACACGAAGATGATACTTCCCACAATGAAAACACTGAAATAAATAGCCACAAAAACTACCGTCTTTTACTAGATATTGCCGTGCATTATCATAGCCATCAAATGAACCATCTTCATCAAACAATTGCTCTGCAATACCTAGCTCTTCTAGCTCTTTTGTTCCAACTGTTCCAATATATTCACAATAATCATTACAGCATGCAGCCCAATTCTCTCCCTGCCAGCTAATATATCCTGGCGTTTTTTTGTATAATTCTTCTGTCGCAATGGGATTGTCAATCCAGTCTGCATCTTGTATATATGTTCCATTGAACTTATGTGCTGCTTTTCCAGAAGATACACAGTTCATACATATGCAATCAATATCCTCTATTGCATAAATATTCTGTATATATGCATTTGTCTTTTCTCCACAACATTGACATATTCCACTGCCAAATTCCACCATTCCATTTTTATATACATTCGGATTATACTTAAAATGTGGCAAATTCTTTGTATTCAACCTGAACCGTAACTAAAAATAGTAAAAATTCAGAAGTCGTATTTTTAGATTAGTTTTATGGTTTTTCAACCAAAGGTTCTACGGTTAACCTCATCCACCATACCTCATGCTATTTCGATATAACACCAATACAATAGCACTTATTGGCATCGCTTCTAAATTGATAACCATATAGGGAAATGCGGACTTGTCTTGCAGTTCTACATCTGTCTATGGTCATTTTTTCTTAGACTTTATCTCTAAAGCCTTGTCCACGTCGTGCAATAACAAATGAAGCTCCGACATGAGTATTTAGCTTCATTTGCGGACAGTATTTATTTTTAGCAATCCAACTTGTCCACGCGGGATTGACTTTATTGAGATAAACATTGTTGCGATAAGTAATGGATTCCATTGTTTCAACGAACTGACGGTAAGCTAACGAATGTATCATTTTATTATACTTCTTACCATACTTGGATTCTGTTTTAGCTTTCGTACGCTTAAAATTAAGGTCCTCAATAGTCACATCTTTGCCAGTAGTTAAAGCAAGTTTAACAATATCGTTGGCGATAGCTTGTAAGTCAGACTTTGTAGCATATCCTTGTTGAAACCTGTATGGTAAGAATTGGTTTTGAATCATGTGTCCAAACGCATTCGTTTCGGTTAAGGTCACAAACCCCTTATTAAAATCAAGACCAATGACACCATGAGTGCTGCGAGTCATTATATCAGTACCCTCTTGTTGGATTTCAAAGGTGCAATAGAGATAGTATCGTCCATAACGCTTGATAATCTTATACGAAAGAGGACTATTCTTTTGTTCTAAAATAGAAATAATCTCTTGTTTATGATGATTAAAATATACTTTCTCAAAAGCGTATTTATCATTCCCTTGAGTCGTCTTGAAACCACCAAAGTCCTTACGGAGCTTAATATTGAACTGGTTATTCAGTTTGTTATAGTTCAACTGTAAGAGTTGATTACCAGAGGTTTCCGTTTTTGTTCCAACAAATGACATCTGATTATCACGATGTTCAATGAACCCAGCGTAATCTTTATTTAATAAGTTTTTTTCGTACCAAAACAAATTTTTGACTTGACCTGATTCTAGTTGGTAATCGAGATTACTTAGCTTCTGTTTCATGCGATTGAGCTTGTTTTTTTCTTAGCAACCAGCTTTCGTTTGAGATTACGATGTTTGGTTAGATTGACAAACAAACCAGCTCGTAACATCGCACAGTTATCGTCATGTTGTTCTTGCAATTGAGGGATAACTTTTGTCTCAAAATAATCAATCTTATGTTCAAGAATCTGTTTTTCGTGTCGTTTCAACTCAATTAAAGCACTCAATCGTCCTTGTGCATCAGATATAATAGAATTAGCAGTACGCTTAGTAATACTGTATTGATTTTTGTAAATATGTGTTATAAGCTGACTTATTAAAATTGTCGGCATGTTTAATGTGTTGAAAGGTTTTTTTCTCATAGCGTGAGCGTAAGTCGCACGAGAATTTTTCAACATATTCAATAATTTGAGAATTGTTCTTATCGTGTAGTTGAGTTACAACTGTAAACTTACGTTTTTGCATGAATGAGTGCCTTTCTATTCCATAATATCGTCTAAATTAAGATGATCAGCTAGTTTTACCTTTTGATTATCTTTACCTACAAGAGTTAGATAATGTTCTAAGAACAAACGTTCAACTTGTTCTTTTCCCTAACCATTCCTCTAGTTCCTTTAGCGTCATTTCTTTATGATTTTGGGTCATTGCTTTGTCCTTTCTTATTTTCTTGTTTACCTTTTGACCGCATATCATAGAGCTTGCCTGAAAACGATGCGATAAGTGACATCATATCGTTCATAAATTCCTGTTCGACAGACATTGTTTCCGTTTGTTGTTTGACAATAACGATTTCGACACCTTTAGCATTAAACATGGTTTCGAGATAATGAAAACCGAAACGAGTTAAACGGTCACGATAGGTTACAAATACACGATTTACTTCATCATTCATAACCATTTTAAGTAACTGTTGTAATTTCTTACGTTTATCATTCAAACCGGAACCAACTTCTGACAGTACAACTACATTTTGCAAGTTATCTGATTGGTCAATAAGAAACCGAATCTGCCTGTCTAAATCGCCATGAGACTTCTGGTCATGTGATGATACACGGGCGTAGATAACATCTCGTCGTTTGTCAGTTGCATCATCATATAAAAGATTATGTTCTCGTAACAATGTGATAGTGTCATCTTTAGTTAAGAATCGCCTATCGGATACAGGGTCACGTCTAAAATTGATTTTACCATCTTTTATCCCAGTTTTTGTAAGGTTTTTAGTGGTGACACCTAAGAATTCGGCAATATCTTTTGGTTTGTAATGAGATTTTGTGAGTTGACTAGTCTTAACCATTTATACCTCCGAGGAATTTCTTCAAGTTAACTTTGTAATATTAGTATAGCATGAAAGGCAACCTTTGTCAATTATAAATATAGAAATAGAAGAAATATTTTATATTTATTCTATATTATCTGAAACTGCTAACCTACCCTTATGTTTACCTGAACTATTCTCAACCAATGCTAAACCTGCAAGTTTCTGCAGTTCTTTTGGGTTATTGAAGCGGCTTATATCGCCTACTTCAGCCAGGAATCCCGACACCGTCTTGATTCCTACTCCCTTAATTTCCAACAGCTTTTCAGCCATTGGAATCTTTTTTACCAGCTCTTCAATCAGAGCTACTACTTCCTGAAGACGAGTATTTCTGGACTCATAATCCTCCAGCAGCATACGGATTTCCATCCTTGCGGATCTTTCACCTTCTTTGCTTCCAGCACTGTGCTCAGCAGCTTCTATCAGGGTCTTTGCCCTCGCTTTCCCAACTGCTCTCACCTTCGCATCTCGCCAGATTTGGTTCACCCCATCGATACCCAACATCATGATATCTTCCGGAAGTGGCGCTACCTTAAGAATCAGCATTCCGCTTTTAGCATCCGGCTGCCCGTACACCGTTTTGTATTCAGGAAAATATATATTGAACCAACGACTGATCCTATTCTGAATTCTTGTAAGCTCCGCTTGTAGCTGAAATCTCATGTTAGATGCAGTTCTAAGATCTGCATAAACACCCTCCGGCAGATATGGGATCATATAACGTCCCTCTCTAACTAGTCCTGCTATGACTTTCGGATCCTTACGATCGTTCTTTGTCGGATTGTTATCGTCGAGTTCTTTTGATTTCTTTACATGATGAGGATTCACAAGAACCAGCTTCATCTCGTTGTCCTGAAGGAACTTACCAAGATTGAACCAGTAGTGGCCGGTAGGCTCCATTCCGGGAACCACCTTGTCCTTACCATGCTTTTCTTTGATGTCCAGAATCCATGCCTTAAATGTCACGAATCCGGCCTCATCATTACTAAACTTTAATGGTTTCTTAGAATACTCGATTCCTCGGTAATCAAAAAGCTCTTGCATAATGCGTTTCACTTCCGACATCGATTCCGAGTACCAAAGTAGTTTCTGTAATTGCTTTAATTTTTTTGCATTTTGTGTGTTAAACTTCATTGTAGATACCTCTCTGTTTGATAAGATTTTACCAACCTGCCAGTCAGTAGTCTTATTTTACTCTGAGGTATCTTCAATTTTCAACGTCCAACATTTAAACTATACAGGAAGCTCCTTTTCGTTCTTAAATTACAATATTTATAAGAACAAAAATCAATATTCGGACAAAAAAACAGCAAACCTTTGTGATTTACTGTTTCTAAAATTGTTCTATTCAATTAGATAAAAATGGAATTTGTTTAATAAATCTTTTCAAATACTTCGCATAACATAGGTGCTTGTTCATAAAAAATTTTGCCAACCAATTTATATTCTTCATAAAAGAATCTGTCGTGAACTTCTCTCCAATACCGATAGCTTCTATCACCTTCACCTTCATGCCATGCATGTTCTGGTGTAATTAAGTGATAAGGCATGATATACACTACCTTTGTTTGAGTAATACACACTGGCTCTTCTGAACCATTGAGAATAATATTATACTCTCCTACCTGGGGTATATGCTCCCCAACTTCATATAATTCATATGCTGAGGTCGTAGCTGTCTTAATTTTACAATTAACTAATTCTGCCAATTCATCAGCCATTTCTTTAGTATTTCCAAAGCTCCACGATTCATATTTTATGTCTTTAGGTAACTTCTTTTCATTGCAAAATTTAATCCAAAACGCTTTGACTTTATCATCCATTTAAACTGCCTCCACAACTTTAAATCTTTCAGCTCAAAATAATATTACAAAATTCTTTTATTTCATCAATTCTTGTAGCAACATCTTCTTTATACTCAATAGAACAAAGACCTAATTTACCACAAGATTCAATTTCCAAATGACCATGAAAATGTTCAATACTACTAATAATTCTTTCGCATTCTGGCATACTTGAACCTGTTCTCAATGCAATAGTATAACCTTTTTTACCAGCAGATAGTTTGGCATGTGGCTCATGTGTATTACACCAAGGTGTACATTTATCTATAAAAACCTTAAATTGTCCTGGAATATCTGCCCAATATGAAGGAGACACTGACACTATTATATCTGCCCATTCGTACTGTTCCATAATCTTTATAACATCATCTTTTTGAAAGCATTGTGCTGTTTTATGGCAAGTTCTACAACCTTTGCAGAAAGCAATTTCATAATCATCAATGCATATACTTCTTACTTCATTTTCTGTACTAAGATTATCCTTTACTATATTTACGATTTCTGCTGTCGCACCATTTCTGACTGGACTACAATTTATAATAAGTATCTTCATAAATTCCTCCGCAAATTCTAAATTTATCACTTCCTAAATTGAAACTGATTTTATAGCTTCATTGAGTCCTTATCGACATCAATCAAGTTTGGACAATAATGCCACTGTCTCAACATGGGCCAAGGAGACACTAAATATGTCAAGTAGTCCTGTCTTTATGTGAGAACATATCCACTAAACTTTTTAACGATAATATAAGGTTATCATTAAAAGATATTACCTCGATAAACGGAATTTGTTTATTTTCGACACTCCTCTATTTTGTATCTATACTCATCCAGAAGTTGTCTTGAATAGATTTTTTCATTTGCTGAATCTCTGACTTCTTTCCATAGAATAGCAGCAACTTTTAACTTATTAGAATAAAAGTCGCTAAATTCGTCTGAGCAGAAGTCCTTTAGGAATTGATTCCATTGACAAACTGAGTGATCATACTTAGCATAGTCTGACTCGCCATAATATACTTTCAGCATATCTTGAATTGTAAAGTTTAAGTCATTCCCAGCTTTCACTTTTCGCCAAGCTGTAGCCATGTCAGCATTAAATTTGAATGGTTCAACACCTGTTGCAACCGAAAAATACTCTCGAAATTTTTGATTAAAGGAAAAACCACATTCAAGCAATGGCGTATTTAATGTTATCGCTTCGGCTTGTTTTTTGTTTACTTTCCTTACAGACTTTTCTATTCTATTTCCCTTGAAATATTGTTCTATAATATAATTCAGCTCCTGTTTTGTACTTCTGTATTCTAATCCAAGAGACTTACAAATTTGCGAAAGCTCTTCTCGATACCAATAGTATCTGTTAAATTCCTCAAATGATTTTATATTGCTAAAATCCGGTCGATTTTCTTTCAACTACTTACCTCAAACATCTAATTTCTCTTTACTTAAAAATAAATCCCATTATATAGTTCCATAAACTCTTTAGCAAACTTTACGACAAGTTCATGATCAAGTGCAGTGGCTAAGGTTTCTTCATTATAATTAGCTGTTGGTGTCCAATTATATGATCCGTGCATTACATAGTCCATATCTATGATACAAAACTTGTCATGCATACGGTTATATCCTCTATTTCTCCATCTCGGAATGACCACAACATCAAACTTATTTTCTTTCAGTTTTGAAATCATATTTGTATACTACGGGATTTTCTTTTCTCTGTACATCTCACGATTCTATAAAAACGGCACCATATACACAGGAACATAATTAATGCCATTTTCCCACTTATAATCCTTCGTATGAACGACGTATTTATCTCTTACGCGGCTACTGAATTTTCTACAAAAATCGTCCAGCGATTTATGATTTCTATAGTTTCCTGATTTAACTTCCACCGGACATATTTTATCGCCTGTTGATATTAGAAAGTCGATTTCATGCAAATGATTTGAAGTTTCACTCCTCATTGTATAATAAAAAAGTTTATTTCCTTTAGCAGTCAGCATTTGAGCGACTGCATTTTCGTATACATACCCCAGGTTTGCCTCCAGTTTATCAGAAAGCAGTTTATTATAGATTACATTTTCAGTGTACTTCTTATCTCTGAAAGCAAGCGTCACAAACAATCCTACATCAGATGTAAAAAGCTTATAGCGCCCCACATCCTTCTCAAGCGACATTCCTACACTTGGATTATTAGCATGATATGCAATAAGTACCGTATAGGAACTCAACATATCAGAGACAAGTTCCTTCATTTGTTCTGATTTGATGCCGGCTCTGGCATTTGCCAAAACATATCTTGATGCATTACCACTAAGGCTAGCCGGAATCGCATCGTATACATCTCCCGCAAGGCCTGTTCCATCTATTTTTGTAAAATCTTCCTCGTATAAATCTACAATTTCTCTTTTAGCTTCATCAACTGCCTGCAGATTATTATCTGCCAAATATGTTTCAACTGCCTGAGGCATACCGCCAACAAGCATATACAGCCTAAAAGTACGCATCAGACTCCTATGCATCGTATTACCTGCCGGCCTTTTATTTTCCATCAGAATTCGAATTGTATCTGCAGTTACTTCATCTCCGATTGCCCACAGAAATTCTTCAAAATCCATGGGGTACATATCTATTTTATGTTCCTCGCTTGGTATGAGAATATCCTTCGTATTTTTCCTTATAGACAAAAGTGAACCCGTCTCTATGTATTTATATCTTCCGTCCGCAACAAGATACTTAATAGCCTGCCTTGCCTTAGGCAGAAGCTGCACCTCATCAAATATGATTACTGATTCTTGCTCATAAAGTCTGACACCGGTCAGCTGTTGCAATTGGAGAAAAAAAAATCCAGACTATACAGATCCTCGAATAAGCTATTGATATCTTTACCGGTACGAGCAAAATCAAGCATTATATATGATTTGAATTCTTTACTTGCGAACTCCTTGACAATCGTTGATTTTCCGACACGTCTAGCTCCTCTTATCAAAAGTGCATACTTATCGCTACGATTATTTTTCCATTCAAGAATTTCATTATATATTTTCCTTTTATAGACTGTTGTCCCCATGTACATCACCTCACTATAATGATTTTACTCTAAATCCCCGTTTATGTAAAGCGTAATATACCTCAAATCCCCATTTTAATATTTTTAAATTTTCCTCAAATCCCCATTTGACAGTCTTGCTTTGTAACATCTGCCTTTATACATTAAACTGATTTGCCATGAGCAATTCATCTTTCTTCGTCATAAGCTTCAATGCCCCTAATCCTCTCGTATATATAAATCAATATCCCATTGGTTTAATTCAACACTTTGTTTAGTAAAATCCATTAAACATACATGAATATTATTATGCGCATTAAATTGTTGTATTTCTTTTTAAGTGTTCTTGTGAAACACCAACAACAATAATATTACACTCCTCCTTGAAATTATTTAGCTTATAATCTTCTGCTAATTTCTTACTTGAAAATAATAAAATCTTATTTGGTGTTACACTATTTTTGTTCTATAGGAGTTTTTACCATCTGTATTCATTAGCATCCAAAAAGGATCACCTACTGTCTCGAAATCAGGTTTTAAATACTTAATATATTCTGATATAGCAAAAACATCAAAATTTTCATATTTTACTAATTTTATTCCGTTGTATTCTGCTACTTTACGAGCTCCATCTTGAAATTCACTTTCTGCAGAAATAAATATTCCATTGATTCCACCAATATGGTTCAGTTTGTAGTCAAAATTTCTTAATTCACCTATATTTATCGAATTTTTCCAATTTTTGCATTCTATAGCAACTTGATAATATACACCAAAATGCTCAAATGAATAAAGAACGTCTATTTCATGAGTCGCACCATCATCCCCCACCATTTTGACTTTTGTTTGGATTTTTGCATTTATTCTCTCTTTCATAGAAAGTTGTTTACAAATGTCTTCAACTACTTTTTCAAAATCATCACCTTTTCCCATTGTATTCACCTCACATATATCTCTCTAATATTGTGATAATCTACATTAAACATTTTCATATTATAGTCTAATGTAGGAGATTCTTGTTTACTTGGCTGAATAATGCCGAATCTATGTGGCAGCAACCCCTCTTCCGCAAGAGAAAGCAAAGATATCAAATGACTTTGTGAAATACCAAATACAGCATACCCATTTTGTTGTTTACAGAATGCATCGGCAAGTTTTTTTGATGGAAACAGCGGTAAACAATCTTCTATAATACAATAATTACCTGTATTATTTTTTGTCTTTTCATCAACCTGCATTAAAGTCCAAAAAGGGTCTCCAATAACATCTTTATCAGGTAAAACTTGGGCGAGAGTATTTAGAGCATTTTCTATTGTTTCTTTCATAAAATCGAAGTATATAACTTGTATATGTTTATTGTTAGCAAGTTCTAAAAGCTTTTTTTCATCTATTTTAGAGTTATAATATAAAACTCCTTTTGAAAAGAACTTTAAATCTTTTTAAGATGTTATCAAACTGCCATACATCATCAACTGTTACTGTTTTTTTATCTATTGTTTTTTTATAACTGTTCTTTCTAAATTATTCATCTGAACAAATTCAATGTAGATATCTATTTGGGATTCAATGTTTTTTTCCTGGAATTTTTAATATTTTTTTGCGAAGTTTAGGTTTTTATTAAATGTTCTCTTTTCATCCTGTATTGGTACAAAGTAAATACTAAATCAATTAACTCCATTCCCTGATTATTATTACTTTCCATACTCTCTTTCAACCGGCTCCCTTTTCTTAAGATTCTTTCTAAAAAATCCATTATCGCTACTGTCCTCCTTTTTACAAACAAAAAAGCTCACGAATCATTTCTGCCGTTGTATCTTTGTCCATCCCTAAGAAAGCTGATAGTTTTATCTCCGTACCGTCATCTTCATAATATGTTCTATGTGATACTTCAATAATCGGATGGGCAGCACTTGGATCAAAATATTCTTCTGTCCTCTCAATGCATACTAATCCATCTTTTCTATAAACCTCTTTTTCTTCAATTTCTTCAAATGCAACATCTTCTTTTTTCCCAGATGAATACTCTCCTTCCACGTATCCTTTTGTACCAAAGCCTGTTGCTTCCAGATCTTTATCATACGTATCGTCAGAAGAGATGCCGTTTGCAGCATTGTTTGCTCTTCATGCAGATTGGCTAAACATGCACATAATCATGACCCACTATAGGAAACGTCGTGTAATCCTGTCCATAGACTAATCCTCCCTTTCCACATAATACTCTCCCATAGTATCAAGACAAATTGCCGCCAGCCTTCCATCCGGTCTGTTGCAGCCGCAATCCAGTGCAATATGGTTGTTTCCTTTAAAAATGTATCCGGGATTCGGATTTCCGGGAATGTCCTGTGTGGGCGTATGCCCGGTGATCACGTATTTCACTAAAGTACGTAATATCATATTCGGCTCTATCCCACACAAGTTCTTTAAGAGAATATTCTTCTATATCCTTACCTGGATAAAAATTCCCCAGACCTCCATGAACAAGCAAATAATCTTTATCTGAAACCTTTAGCTCCTCATAAATCAGAAAATTTTTTATATATTCAATAATCTCTGCTTGAGTCGTTCTATTCAATTGACGGAATTCTTCGATTGTAGTCCTACTTCCGTTATATTGCCATGTCACAAGATTATCAAGCATCTTTTCATCAAGAGATTCTAACGCAGTATCTGTAATTTCCTGCATTAAAAATTCAAGACATTCTATAGCCATAAGCTCATGGTTTCCAACAAGGCAAAGTACATTTGGCATCTCCATAAGCTTTAACAGGGTTTTTATGGGATGTGGCCCCCTGTCAACCACATCCCCGAGCACATATAAGGTGTCCTTATCTTTCAGTTGTATCTTTTCAAGAAGTCTGATGAAAAGATCATATTCTCCATGAATATCAGATGTAACATAAGTAGCCATAACTTATTCCCCCTCTTTCCCCGGCCAGGTCATCCCCACAGATTTACGATATTGTTTTACATAATCTACCATCATGTTCAGTTCCTCTCTGTCCTTAACACCCATAAGAAAGTAGGCAAGTCTAAGCACCATATCATCATATGTAATTGATTCGACCGAGAGTTCCCGTGCAATCACTTTAGAAATTTCCTGTCGTAGTATAATTTCTTTTCCATTTACGAAATCAAAACACCTATAAGGTTCATCTTCTTCTGTGAGTGCCATTCTTACCAGTCCCTTATAATCCTCGAGATCCGAAGCCTGCTCACAATCTGCCAGTATTACTTCCAAATTTGTTCCGTCAAATTCCTCACTGCAGCACTGATTATTGATGTCATCCCAATCTGTTATCCATGCATATTTCAATAAAATTTCAATTTCCTTCCTTATCTCACTTACTGTCTTAAGCCTTTCATCAAGTATTCCCTTTTCGTCACAATAATAACATTTTCCTTCAGAAAAAAATTTGAAATATTCAAAACCATATTTGGACAGGACTCTTTCGTCTATCATATTTGAATCTTTAAGCAGCTTAAGAAAAGTATTTCCCTCCTTGACTGAAATCTTCCGTTAAGATCTTCTCTATAAACCATTCGTCCACACTATGATTAGCATATTTACCTTCAATCATTTCGATATATTTTTCTCCAATCTTGAAGGAGTTATTTTTGATTATAACAACAAAAGAACACGAATACCAGTCAATACACCTGATATAACGATCTATTGCCCAGCCACGCTCACTGATGTAAAATTTCTCCTTGGTTGGTGAATAAGTAAATGCATGTTCAAATCTACTTTCCCATCTGTGCGGACTCTCAGGTAGTGAACTAGGAATCTGATATTTTAATCCCTTTCTTTTTAATTCTGCCGGATAATCAAGTCTCCCGGTTTCATCAAAGTTCAGTTTTTCAAGGATTACTTTACCATTTTCTTTAAATACAACCATATTGCTGTCAGTAGGGATTTCGATTTCCCTACCTTTTCTTCCAAAAGAAAGAATCCCTTTCTTTTCTGAAGTTCCAACCTGTAACGCACGATCCTCCTCTGTTTTTAAAATCGGAGCGAGACTCATAAGTTCACCTTTAAGTAATTTAGTTATCTTCATAATAGTTAGCCCTCCATAAAATAGATTTTCTTTACACTTATATTATGATAAAAATGGTATTCAATATTTTTAAAATCTCACAAATTCTTTCTATTTTATCGATGACATTATCAGATATTTGCATTTTCTTTCTTACCACCATAAGTCTTACAATGTCGCAGAGTTCTTCAGCTGTATAATCGTCAAATTCCACCTGGAATACAATCCTGGACAAAAGCCCCAGGTTTCTGTCAAGAAAATGCTTCATTCTGTCTGAATCTTTTCTTAACAAGCGGTGCTGTTGCTCCAACATGATCACCGACAAGCTCTGCTCTCCCTACTTCAAAAAAATTTCCTGTTGCTAAAACCTTTTTTACTGCATTAATGCCAAAAATCCCCTTTAACATCATATAGATGTCATCGTAGCTTGTATCCACAGAGTGTTTTTCTCATTAAATGCAAAAGCAGAGTATATCGAATTTTCCTCTTCCCTGTAAGCAAAGAAAACCTGATTATTTTTCATATTTGCTTGCATGTAATTATTCACGGCAGAAATAGGATTCGAATAATCATATTCCCTTAATTTTATTGTTGCATTTTCCTATATTTTTCTGCTGATGAATTTAAAACAAAACCATAATACCGCATAGTCTGTTACGCCTCCTTATTATCACTGAACAATCACCGGTAATGTTTTCATTTGTAAGACATTTATCGCTATTCATTACTCTGCAGAATTAATTTTCTTTTCTGTAGAAAATCAATCATATATTCCAGAGCCTGTTCGATTTCATGCTCGTCATTAAGCCATTTGGCTTCATACGGCGAAAGTCTTGATATCAGGGGGCGTACATTTTCCGGTGCAATCTTATTATTTTCAAAACCCATTTCAAGATGCTCCCGAGCAATCCATTCAGTAACACACATGATATCCACTTCATTGTCAGAGCCAAGAAAATATCTGCCAAGACTGTTCTTATCAAAAAGGTGTAATAAAGTTGCAGGCACCTCATCATAGAGCCAGACCTTCTTGCCATTTATACAGTCATTATATCTGGCACAATTCATCTTTCTGTCGGGAAGAAGAATAAAGTTACACCTTTGTTCAGCAAGCGCAAGAAATTCATAAAGAAGCTTTACTAACTTGTGATTCATCGGCAGGTACTGCTCACTGTCATCAGATAACATCCGTAAATCCGAAAGCGGATCATCACTGCCTCTTCTATATTTACGGAATCTGATTCCTTTTTCCTCATTCAGAAGATTTGCAACCCACTTTATTGGTGTCCATGCACTCATGAGTGTATCTGCCAGCAAATCACCGTCAAAATAAAGACAGTCAAGATCATTTTTCTGTCTCCACTTATCTCCGCTTCCTCCGTAAGCTTTCATCCAATACAAACAGAAGTTTCTGAGATAGTTGTCGCTGTATTCATTTTTTAAATACTCTTTCATCATATTGTTCATAATCCAATCCTCCGTTATCAAAATTTATCTTTCACTTATATTATGTTAAATTTTATCTTCAAAATTTTGAAAATAAAAAAATCTCCATAGCATGAATGTTCCTGTTGCACTCATATTATGGAGAAATCGATCTTCAATATTTTAAATTTTCATCATCCCAAAGACTATAACGACATGTCTTTAATATAGTCATGGAATATAATTGCCTCAACCGCAGGAGTCTCTGACGCAAATACGGCATACTTAATTTCCAATTCTGTGAGAATAATAATCCAGGATAGGAATATTATTTTTTATAAGAAAATCACCTATACTCCTTTCAATAAAATGCCGGTTTTTTCCTTCAGGAAACTTTATAATTGGACATATAAGCACAAAAGAAGAATCCCACTCCTTTCCAAGATGATGAATCAATATCCCGGAAGAATTATATTTCCATCGTCCGTTCTCTCTTTTGTCATACATATTTCTATGGTTTGGAATATCAAAATTAATGTCGTTGCTATCAGCTACTACACCGAGATAATTGTCTTTTGTGAACTTCATCCATACTATGTCTCTCTCATCAGCCAGCCTATATTTGTCCTTCAGAAACTTATAGTCAATATTCACAACTCCATTCGTCTCTATCTGGCTTTCCGTAATTTTATGTTTTATAGGTTTTGCGATAAATTCACTAAATTCCTCATATATGACTTCTGTTATTTCATCTACATCAACAGGTGATATTTTTGCCTGTTCCTCTGCTCTGCGAAATCTTATTGTCGAACCATTATGTACCGTATTCCACATATTTTTCAATGCCTCCTGTTTGCCGAAAGACTATATGTCTTTGTCATCGTCCTGAGTTCTTCACTTATTCTATTCCTTATCTCCTCATCCATTATCTCCACTACAGTCCCATACTGTAGTGCCCAATGAACGATCATATTAGGAGACGTTCGAACCAGTACAATGTCATACCCCTCTTCACATGGCTCATCTGTCTTCTCATAATGATTTCCAAACCAGTCATGAAGTATAGTGTAATCCGTATTCCTAATCTTTATTCGAATATCCTGCGGTTCGTCATATGCCATATTAAGATGCTCTGCCATATATTTCTCCGGATTCCACGAAGAATTACAGATTGGGTTCCCCGCAAATGGAGTTATTTCCACCGGAACACTTTTACCGGCATCATCCTTTACTACTTCCACATCCGTCATAAGATCCACCCGGTAGTGCCATATGCGTTTATCGTCTTTCTTAAGACCTATGCAATAATAATTATCGTGATATACCACAAGATGATAAGGGCTTAATGTATGCACATAATCTGATTTTGGAATCATCTCATGCTCTGCCGTGTACTGATTAAACTTGAAATTTATTTGAACCAGATTATTTATAGCATACTGAATCACCTGAAGATTCCCCGCAGCCTTTTGATTTTCTCCCGGCCTCCTCGTGCTGAATCTTCCATGAATCGCACCGGGGTTAAATTGAAGTTGCTTTCCATTCCAAAACGGTGTTCTATAATATATACTTGATGTTGATATCAATTTCTGGACAAGATGATTTTTTTCGCTTTCTTCAAACATATCCGAAAAACAAATCAGTTGAATCAATCTGTCAAGTTCATCAAAACTGAATTTATGCACATATGAAAATCCCGCCGCAGATTTCTTTTCCTTTTCTCTAACCTGCTTATTCTTAAGTCTATCTTCAGTATAACCCTCATACTTTACCCTGTATTCCTTTTCCGTTTCCTTTGAATATTTTTCCGGGTTAAGTTCAAGCAACATATTCTCTATTGTGCTTGTCAATGTGTTCGGCGACTCAAGCGGTGTTCCGTTATCATATTTTAGGATCCTGTATGCGCTAAGGAATTTTCCGAGTTCCTCTTTGGATAAATTATGATTTTCATCAGTAAACAATTTCAAAATATCCAAAATCTGCAAAACTCGCCGTTCAGCAGAATATTTCCCCCGATTCGGTGCGTCTTTTTTATAAGCAGCTGCTTGATTTGAATATAATCTTCCCCGAACCTCTCTATCGTAAATCCCACCTTCATCATCAAGAGATACCCTGGATATATGACTTTTATCATCAGGTCTGTTAGTCAACCCCAGCGGATTAAAACTGAAATCTAATTCTTTTGAAATCTCTCCGTCTATATAATATGTAGCATAAGTAAGGAATTTGCCTCTCTCCGGATTAAAATTCTTCACGGCGGAAATGAAACCATGCCATCCAGCCTGGAACAGATCCATTTCCACATCCATTTTTACTGTTTCAGTTAAATCAAATTTCCTTAATTTCTTCCATGAACGCTCGTGAACATAAGCCTCAAAGTTCTTGTACAAACACTCCCAGGCCTCCTCATTACCTTCTTTTACTTTGAGGAGAAGTTCATGTATCTCATCATCTGATAAAAACCTGTCCATAACCGGCTCCTTTCAATGAAAAATATGTTATGTACCTTATTTCAAGTCTGAATTATATTTCCTGTAATACTCCTTCAGTTTTCATTTGGTTACCCTCTATAAGGCATCACATAGAATTACGTTTTCTGTCCTTCCTGATTTATATCGTCTTGTTCGGATAGCTTCTGTTCTATTTCCTTTGGCGAAGGCAGGAAGTGCGACAACTCATACTCAGATATTCCAATCGGCTCCTTTGATGTGCCTACCGCATATTTTGCAAGCACATTATTTTTGCTCTTGCAAATGATGAGACCAATCGTTTTATTATCACCCTCACGCCTTATCAAATCATCTGCAATTGCAACATATGTGGCTGTCTGACCTATATCCCTGGATTCAAACGGCTTTACCTTTACCTCAACCACAACATAACAGTGCATCCAGAGGTTATAGAACAGCAGATCTATCTGCTCAGTTACACCTTCTATCGGCAACGGATATTCTTTTCCCACAAAAGCGAAACCTCTGCCAAATTCCATGAGCAGCTTGATGACATTATCTACGAGAGCCTCTTTCAACAATGCCTCATCATACTGTTTTTCAATGGTCAGAAAATTAAAATTGTATGGATCCTTCGTCATTTCCTGAGCAAGATCGCTGACCGGAGCAGGAAGTGCATATGCAAAATTTGAGATAGCTTTGCCCTGTCTGTCATAAAGATCTGTATCAAGGAAATTATCAAGAACCGCCCTCGACCAGTTATTCTCAATAGTCTTTCGGATGAAAAAAAGCCGCCTTGCTGCTGTCTCCTTTGCAACGGTCGATAATAAGGCGATGATGTCCCCAGGGTACTGAGAACAAATCTTCCTCGGTCAAGTTTCCCACAAGCTGTGGGATATTTCCTTCATCTAATTTTACCACAACCTGTGGGAGAATTGAATACATGCAATAAAACTTTACCATATAGCGAAGATTGGAACTGACCAGTCCTGTAGTGTCAGGAAGCAAATTCCTGAGGTCACTGCTTAATCTGTTATAAAATCCGCTGCCATATTTCTTGTCAGCTTCCTTCACCACGATATCTTTCCCCAGAGACCAGCAGAAAGCTATAAGTTCTCTGTTTACAGATACTGCGGCCTTCACTTGAGCACTCTGATATCTTTGTTTTATATCAGCAATCCATTGCTTATATTCTTCATCAAACGGTTCTATATCTGACATTCTACCGCTCCTTTATCCTTCCGTTTTCTCTGTACGATTTCTAAATGAAAATCTATTCATTTCGCTTTTCGTAGGTAATGCGGACATCATAACCTAATGCTTCTATCGCCTTGATACACCGAAATCCATAGAAAGCTGGTCGATAACTGGCTCCATGATATCTATAAGGTCAAATTTATCGGTCAGCTGCCTGTCAAAATCATCCAGATTCTTCTCCAAGTCACCGCTGCAGCTTAAGACAAACCACTGCTGTGGATATTCCTGTTCATCATAATGATAATCGCCCTCGCAGACTTCAATAATGGCTTCAACACGGACATCGAAACCAACCCTCATCCACGGAAGGTCATAAGCATCCACATGAAGCCCCTTTGTCTCCGAAAGCTCTACTTCTCCTATCTGATGAAGACGGTTGACTCTAAGATCAAGACTGTCGAAATCATCCTGGTCGGTCTCTTCGACATAAGACGCTATGTAATTGAAAATCTCATTATCGAACCGCTTCGATACATATTCCTTAAATGATCTTCTTCCGAGCAAACGTGTCTCCTCATGTTATACGTTATTCTGTGTTTGTTATAATATCTTGAATCATCTTCATAACGGTTTCATAGGATATTCCCGGCTTAGCACTGATGGCATACGCATATTCGCCATCAGTCCATATTGCGAGGTTGTAGCTTTCTTCGTTACCTTTAAGCGTTACCGTTATACCATCTACCGGCTCCTCAATCACAGAGGCATATTCATTATAATCACCGGAAACATCCGTGCCGTCATCCTTCCCTTTTGATATTGTAATGCACTCTTCTGAAGACCCATAATAATCGATTCGCGCTATACCAAAAGCATTTGTATACACCGTTTCTGCTTTTTCAAACGGCAACGTCTCAAGCTCAGGCATATCAAATCTCACAGCTTCCTCTAACTCAGTAAGAGAAGCATATTCTGTAATGCCCTCAGATGCCACGTCAATCGGTTCATCAGTTGGCTGATTGATATGATAGATCTGAAGCCCTACCACCAAGAGGAAACATGCCGCCGCTAATGCCTGAACCCATCTCATCCACCCGCGATTATTTTTTACATTTCCCGCAGATGACTTTTGTTTAAGTTGTCTATGTTTGTCTACATTGGAAAGAACTCTTTCCCTCATTTCAGGAGTAACCGACACTCTTGACATGATTTCGTTATATTTAGCCAAAGTCATATTCCTCCTTCAAAATTTCTTTTAATTTATCCCGACCTCTTTTCAGATGAGAGCGTACGGTTGATTCCTTTTCACTCAATATATCTGCAATCTGAGCAGTGGAATATCCTTCCTGATAAAATAGGTGTATGGCCTCTCGTTGCGCTGCAGATAATCCTTTTACGGCTTCCCATACAAAGCTGAGATCCATCCTTTCCTCTGCCACAAGCTCTTCGTTCAGTTCATCTGTATTTCGAATATTGTTGTAGTCGATCTTGTTTTTTGAAAGATTCGCCGCCACCCGGAGCAGCCATGCCTTTTCATGGGATGCGTTTTCAAAAGCCGGAGCCTTGTCCATATATCGTACCAACGTCTCCTGAAGTATGTCTTTTGCATCTTCCATGTTATGCAGATAGGAATAGGCAAGGCGCAGTATACTGTTTCCATGTGTATCAAATGCTCTTTCAATTTCCTCATCTGTCTTCGTATGCGCCAAAAAGGGAATAGCCTTGGATGGAGAGCTTGCCATTGCAAGGTCTGCCGAGAGCATAGTACGCCCATAAAAAGCCCGCATGACTATATATTGTAACCGTACTCCTGCCGGAAGCACTACTCTCTCATCAAACATAAAGGTTTTCTCCTGTATTTTTATTTTGTGGCATTCACCAGAGCGATAACCTCATCGCTGCTTAATCCCTGACCGTCCATATCGATATCGATAGCATAGGTAAACTCTCCGGAAGTCCATGTAGCCACAAAAACTTTCCCGTCATTACCTTTCAGGGATACCTGATTGCCGGATACGGAAACTTCCGTTTTCTCACTGTAGTCGTTATAATCGCCGCTGATATCATCTGACCCGAAAGCTTTGCGGATGCGATATGCCTCTACAGCGTCTTTATTTTCAAGCTCCTTGTCACTGTAGATAACCTCCAACATCTTCGCACCAGTATTCACACGATAGATAGCAGTTTCATACCCTTTAGGCGCATCAGGTACACTCATTTCAAAACCCGCAGCTTTTACTGCCTGTTCAAGAGTGGAAAAGCCTTCAAAAGGATCGGGAATCTGTACATTTTCAGAGGAAGGAACATCGTCCTTTGTATCAAACAGAACCTCATCCATTCCCAGCACTTTGGTGTTTCCGTCATCATTGATGTGACCCCCAAAAGTTAGACTTTTATTGCGTAACAGATTCTGATATCTGTTACGCAATTTTTATGCAGCTAAGAGACTTTTCCTGTATTGTACAGGACTCATCCATCCTAGTTTTTCTTTTATTCTTTGCTCGTTGTAATACTTAATGTATCGTTTAATTTCTAACTTTAATTTCTCGTAGCTATAATAAACAACACCATAATAGATTTCTTGCTTAAGGAGACCAAAGAAGTTTTCCATAACAGAGTTGTCACGACAGTTTCCTTTGCGTGACATACTTTGGAAAATTCTTTCTTCATTAAGACGATGCGAGTATGCCTTCATCCGATATGCCCAACCTTGATCAGAGTGGAATGTTCTTCGATATGGGCAATCAGAAGTTATTGCAATTGCCTGTTCCAAGGCATCCATGATGTTCTTAGCTGAAGGATGTTTATCAATTCCATAACTTAGGATTTCTCCATTGCACATATCCATAAATGGATCCAAGTAAAGCTTATGCATTGTCATATGCCCTTTAGAATCTACTTCATAATACTTAAACTCTGTAGTATCTGTTGTAATCTTCTGATGTGGGATATGTGTGTTAAACCGTCTCTTTATGCGATTAGGAGCAACAGTTCCTACTTTTCCCTTGTAAGAACTGTATTTCCGACTTTTGCGAGTGAACGATGTAACCTGTAATCCCAGCTTCTGCATTATACGTTGTACTTTCTTTTTATTAATGCTATAGCCTTGATTTCTTAATTCTCCTAACATTCGACGATATCCATAATCCTTATTACGTTCTCGAATCTCAAGTATCTTTTCCTCGATTTCTTTGTCAGGATTTTCTCTATTAATTCTTTTTTGCCAATACATATATGTTGCCTTAGGCATGCCTATATAAGAGAGAAGGTCTTTTAGTTTGAATTGTCCTCGGAGGCTGTTGATGACGAGTGCCGTTCTCTCATTTTTGCCTCGTCCTCTAAACGCAACCTCCTCAGTTCTTTTAAAAAGGCATTTTCAATTCTTAGCTTAAGCGGTTCATCCTCTAGTTCTTTTACGTGTTCGACACTGGTGGCGATAACGCTGTTTTCTTGAATTATTGCTTTATTATCTATCTTAGGTTTATCCAATGTTTTCTTTCGACCTTTCTTGCGAGGTCTCAAAGCATCAGGACCGGCAGCACGAAATCGGTTAACCCAGTTAGTAATCATACTTGGATTGGTTATACCTTCTTGAATCGCCAAGTCTTGATATGAAATCTCACTTGATAGATACAATTCTACAACAAAAATTTTCTTTTTGAAGGAGTATTTTGTTTGTTTACGAGAACGCATTAATCCTTCATCACCGAAAGCATTGTATGCATTAATCCATTTGCGTAGCTGTGAGCTAGAACCCAATCCATATTTTTTAGAAAGATGTGGTGTTCCCCCTTTACCATCCAAATATTCTAAAACAACTTTCTTCTTGAATTCAAAACTATGTTTTGCCATAAAAAACACCGACCTCCCAATCGTTAGATTTTTGGTCTAACTTTTGGGGGTCGGTACACATTTAACGGCCTTTTTTTGTAAAATCATTTTGCTCTAACTTTTACTCCAAAATAGTTAGAAGAATAATAAAAACAGATATCCATCCCGACAATTATTAATTCTGCTTTATAAATAACTCTATGCTCTCCCATCAGTCTGAGAGATTTACTCAAAATAATTTATGCTATCTTAAACCACCTTTTATATTCATCAATTTTGTCCTCAAGGTCATCCATATCCCCTGCAATAAATTCTGTTTTTACTTCAAAATCCATTGGCAAATCATGCACTAATTGAATTAATTCGTTTAAATATTCCGTGTCCTCCAAATCTCCTTCCTTATTAGTAAGTAAAATAAATTGTATTTCTTCTTTCCCAAAGTAAATGAATACTTTATTCACTCGAATAGTACTGTTTTCAGAAATATAACTGTTCCACACCTCATATTTGTTTTCTCTCTCACAACGTGATAATGTCTGTATCATCAAAATCTTTTGTTACTACTTATACTATTATAGTAACTTCTCCTTTCTTAGTTGACTTAGGATTAGGCGTTTGCTAAACGCCAAAAGCCGTATAAATACGACATTTTTTTGTTTTTGTTTAATAAATCTTTTCAAATACTTCGCATAACATAGGTGCTTGTTCATAAAAAATTTTGCCAACCAATTTATATTCTTCATAAAAGAATCTGTCGTGAACTTCTCTCCAATACCGATAGCTTCTATCACCTTCACCTTCATGCCATGCATGTTCTGGTGTAATTAAGTGATAAGGCATGATATACACTACCTTTGTTTGAGTAATACACACTGGCTCTTCTGAACCATTGAGAATAATATTATACTCTCCTACCTGGGGTATATGCTCTCCAACTTCATATAATTCATATGCTGAGGTCGTAGCTGTCTTAATTTTACAATTAACTAATTCTGCCAATTCATCAGCCATTTCTTTAGTATTTCCAAAGCTCCACGATTCATATTTTATGTCTTTAGGTAACTTCTTTTCATTGCAAAATTTAATCCAAAACGCTTTGACTTTATCATCCATTTAAACTGCCTCCACAACTTTAAATCTTTCAGCTCAAAATAATATTACAAAATTCTTTTATTTCATCAATTCTTGTAGCAACATCTTCTTTATACTCAATAGAACAAAGACCTAATTTACCACAAGATTCAATTTCCAAATGACCATGAAAATGTTCAATACTACTAATAATTCTTTCACATTCTGGCATACTTGAACCTGTTCTCAATGCAATAGTATAACCTTTTTTACCAGCAGATAGTTTGGCATGTGGCTCATGTGTATTACACCAAGGTGTACATTTATCTATAAAAACCTTAAATTGTCCTGGAATATCTGCCCAATATGAAGGAGACACTGACACTATTATATCTGCCCATTCGTACTGTTCCATAATCTTTATAACATCATCTTTTTTGAAAGCATTGTGCTGTTTTTATGGCAAGTTCTACAACCTTTGCAGAAAGCAATTTCATAATCATCAATGCATATACTTCTTACTTCATTTTCTGTACTAAGATTATCCTTTACTATATTTACGATTTCTGCTGTCGCACCATTTCTGACTGGACTACAATTTATAATAAGTATCTTCATAAATTCCTCCGCAAATTCTAAATTTATCACTTCCTAAATTGAAACTGATTTTATAGCTTCATTGAGTCCTTATCGACATCAATCAAGTTTGGACAATAATGCCACTGTCTCCACGTGTGTTGTCACTAATATTGGAATACACATACTTCACCTTGTCACTGACATCGGAACACATTTTTTTCGCTTTTTCTCCGTTTTCATCGTAACCGCCAACGATTACCTTTTCAATTATACTCTCAAAGATACCTTTGTCAAATTCCTCCAGCACCTCATTTTGAGACAGTGCTTTCTTAAAATCTGCAATTCTCCTTTGCAGTGAACTTTCTTCATCCGCCTGCTGTTGGAAATACTCCAGCTTAGCCTTTGTATTACTTAAATCTGTTTTGAGACTTACATCTGTTTCTTCATAAATATCCTGTTCCACAATGCCACTCAAATAATTGTCCAACAGTTTCTTTCTCTTATATGAAAACAAGAGTATATTTATTAAAATATGGAAAAAGAGTTGATATTAGAATAGACATAGATATTAAGATTGTATTGTTAAAGAAATTATATAATATCCTAATATGGAAGCTTAACTCCCATGTTACAGATGGAATTAATAATAATTTTATTAAAAAAAGGCATAAAATCTTATCTGATACGAGATATTATATTCTATATACAATTGTGTTATAATAAGCATACAAAATTAAAGGAGGAGGTTGCATTATGAATGCACATGATATTTTGAATAATCCCTTTTTAAATAAGGGAACTGCCTTTACACTTGAAGAGCGTAAAGAACTTGGCTTAGTTGGAGTTTTGCCACCTTATGTGCAAACCTTGGAGGAGCAAGCGGCACAAACCTATGCTCATTTTTCTAAAAAAGCAACAAATCTGGAAAAACGCTTGTTCTTGATGGAAATCTTCAATACTAATCGCACCTTGTTTTACTATCTTTTTAGCCAACACATTGCCGAATTCAATCCGATTGTTTATGATCCAACGGTTGCAACTACGATTGAAAATTACAGTGATTTGTTTGTTGATACGCAATATGCAGGCTATTTAGACATTAACCACCCTGAAAATATAGAAGCTACCCTTAAGAATGCGGCCGGAGACCGTAATATTAGACTTATTGTTGTGACAGATGCGGAAGCAATTTTAGGTATTGGTGACTGGGGAACCAATGGTGTGGATATTTCAGTTGGAAAGCTTATGGTTTACACAGGAGCGGCCGGTATTGACCCTGCAACTGTTTTACCTTTGGTCATTGATGCCGGAACTAACCGTAAAGAATTGCTGGAAAATCCTAACTATCTTGGGAACCGCCATGAGCGTGTACGTGGAGACCGTTATTATGATTTTATTGATCAGTTTGTACAAACAGCTGAACGACTTTTCCCTAAGCTCTACTTACACTGGGAAGATTTCGGTCGTCTAAATGCTGCCAATATTCTCAACAAGTACAAGGATAAAATTCCTACTTTCAATGATGATATCCAAGGAACGGGTATTGTCACACTGGGTGGTATTTACGGATCATTAGATATTAGTGGTGAAAAATTAACAGACCAAATCTATCTTTGCTTTGGCGGTGGAACAGCAGGTGCAGGAATTGCATCACGTGTTCTCAGTGAAATGATTACAGAAGGACTCTCAGAAGAAGAGGCTTACAAACGTTTCTTTATGGTAGATAAACAAGGTCTTCTTTTTGATGATATGGATGATTTGACACCTGAGCAACGTCCATTTGCAAAGAAGCGTTCTGACTTTGCTAATGCTGACAAGCTAACAGACTTGCTTGAAGTTGTAAAGACGGTTAAACCGACAATCTTGGTAGGAACATCAACACAACCTAATACCTTTACAAAAGAAGTTGTTGAGGCTATGTGTCAAAACACTGAGCGTCCAATTATTTTCCCGCTGAGTAATCCAACTGAGCTGGCAGAAGCAAGTGCTAAAGACTTGATTGAGTGGTCTGATGGAAAGGCTTTTGTAGCGACAGGAATACCTTCCGACAATGTGGATTATAAAGGGGTATCTTATCAGATTGGTCAGGCTAATAATGCTCTTATCTATCCCGGTCTGGGACTTGGAATGCTTGCTTCAGAAGCTAAGCTCTTGACAGATGAAATGATTGGTGCAGCTGCACATTCATTGAGCGGTATAGTTGATTCAGGTAAACCGGGCGCACCTGTTTTGCCACCATTTGCTTATGTGTCAGAAGTTTCAAGTAAAGTAGCGGAAGCGGTTGCTAAAAAAGCTCAAGAACAGGGATTGGCACAAAGTCAAGAAACTGATATGAAGAAAGCTGTCAGTGAACTTAAGTGGTATCCAAAGTACTAGGAAGTAGTATAGAGTATGGTTTTTTTGACTTCAATTGAAAATATTATTCCCATTATAGTCCTTATAATTCTGGACTATTTCTTGCAGGTACGAGGATGGTTTGATGATAGTTTTGGCGGTAATTTATCTAAGCTGATTATGAATGTCGCAATGCCTGTTTCCATCTTTGTGTCTGTTTTGAAATACCTGATTTTGGATAAGTTGATTAGTCTGTCCGGTGGTATGATTTATACCTTTGGTGTTTGTATTTTAGGCTATATCTTTGCATTTGCGGCTGTAAAAATATTTAATGTTCGCTCCGGGTGCCGTGGTACGATGATTAATACCTTTGTCAATGCTAATACCATTTTCATTGGTCTACCTTTTTTATTATTATAAATAAAAAAACCTCCAAGTCCCCAGTTCATCACAACTACACTTGGAGTAGGTGTTCATATGAACGACCTAGCTAAAATTTTAGGCATTGATGAAGCAAAAGTCAATATAAAATCTATAAATGATTATGCAATCTCATTTTATATTCAGACAGATATCAAGCCTCATTCATGTCCTAACTGCAACGCATTGACTTCTAAAGTACATGACTATAGGATTCAAAAGATTTAAGATATTCCTTTGCAGGGTAAATCATGTTTTTTATTTTTGAAAAAGAGGCGTTATCATTATTCTCATTGTGGTAAGCACTTTTATGAATCTTATCCTTTTATTGTGAAGTATCTACATCGGACATCCAGACTTACTCGATGGATTGCTAGCTCATTTTTCGATACCCTGAATATTCAACAGATAGCAAACAGGGCCAATGTTTCATCTCATACCGTTTATCAAGTGCTTTCTACAATTCATCATTCTTCTTCTAATCTTGGAGAAGCCATTTCCATAGATGAATTTAAGGGGAATGTAGGCACTGAGAAATATCAAACGATAGTGGTTGATCCTGTAAAACATAGAGTATTTGATGTACTCTATTCTAGAAAAGGAACTTGTCTGGTCGACTATTTTAAATCGCTTGATCAATCTAAACGTATGAAAGTCCAATACTTTTCTTGTGACATGAATAAAACCTTCATCGACTTGGCTAGGATATATTTTCCCAATGCAAAGATCGTTATTGATCGTTATCATTTCGTCAGACAAGTCTATTGGGCTCTTGAAAATGTACGAAAGAGAATTCAAAAAAGAATGTTGCCTTCTCTTAGGAAGTACTACAAACGAAGTAAGAGCTTAATTACAAAGAGAAAAGCAAAGCTATCGAACAATAACCGAGCGGCACTTGAATGAATGCTTGAATATTCAGAAGATTTAAGAAAAGCACATTTTACTAAAGAGTTATTTGTTGATATTCTTGATGAAAACGCCTATTCAAAGCAAAGAACTTTGTTTAGTGAATGCTCCGTGAGGTAAAAAACTCAGGAATTGAAGAGTTTAAAGCAGCAATCACCGCATTTAGAAATAACTACAAGTATATCTTAAACTCTCTTAAGTACAGGTACATTTCAAATGGCCAGATAAAGGTGCTGAAAAGAATATCTTATGGCGTACAAAACTTTAAATATTTTAGAAACAGAATTTTAATGGCTATGGCTTAAAAAAAAGTGGGGACGAGGTTTTTTTGTGGTGCAAAAATATATCTAAACAAAACAGATATAGGGTATTCTATAAATCTGTTAGAAAAAACTATGCAATGCCTTCAAAAAGAGTGGGTTAAAAATCAACCCACCCCAATATTTGACAAAGAACCTTTTTTCTATATGAATAACAGACCCTAAATAATACATAGCAATTACCTCCATTATTTAATCCATTTTTTCCCTCACAAACAAAGATTGATTAAATCACTCCTGCTTTTTCAAAATGTTTTTTAAGTATCCTTGTTGCAACGAATGCTCCTATGCAAGCAAGAACAAATGTTATCAAGGCAAAGCCTACTGCCCACGAAACTTTGAAATAAGATAATGCTTCATTTATTTGTGCTTCACTCATTTTCCATTTTGATGCTCTTTCCACAAAAGAAGCTGTCCCGAATAAAATTACAGGAATTACTGTCCCTAAAAAATCTGCTAATGCAAATGTCCCATACCCAATAATCATTCGTCCCTTGCTCTCATAATTTCCTATAATCAAATCACATATAATTCCACCGACTACAGCAAAGACTGCATGAGGCAAATGTCCTCCTGACAATGCAATTAAACCAAGAAGCGTTCCTGATATTGTAAATACGCCATTCTTTTTAACTTTTACAGCCATAAGAATATAAACGGTAGCAGCTATCATAAAGCCAACTCCTGAAGCAATAAATCCTCCAATAACTGTTGTTGCCATAGCAAAGCTGGCTGCCATGTATATGACAATTCCAATTGCATTAAAGATTCCGATTGTAATAAAATCACGACCATTCAATTTGTTATTGCAATTTTCGATAGTGTATTGTATTATATCTTTGAGCACGATAACCCTATTGATGACGGTCAAACGATTGCAGGCTTAGAAAATGGAGATATGAATCCAGATATCAAATGGAAGGTTCAATATGAGGATTCCTTAATTCAACCTGTTCGCACTGTTATAGATATTAATATGGGTGAATATACATCGGGCACTCGCTAGTTGTAAATTGATGAAAGGTGTGAGCATTATGAATGATCAACGTGTTTTTGACATGGAACTTGTGAAAGTTGAAAGTCTAGAGAACGCTGTTAAGACAGCATTTTATCAAACTGATTCCACAGGTGGTTCAGTATGGGTTATTAAACCTGGTCAAACCTTACCAAAGCATTACCATCATAACTCTGATGATATATGGGTTATATTGCAAGGCAAGGGGGTATTTTATCCAACGCCTGATACGGAGGTGCCTTTTACAAAGGGGCAAGTTATAGTATCTAAAAAGGGTGAATGTCATGGCGCAAAAAATACTGGAACAGAAGATGTTATCTTTGTAAGTATCGTTGCTCCTGTACCTTCTGATTATGACCCTGTTAGTACTAATTAATATGAAAGCACTTTATAGTATTTTGTTATCTTGTAATAGAGATAGAGTTATACCATAAAAGTGCTTTTTTTATTTTCTGAGTCATTCTTTGTGAATATACCTTTTTCTATTTTTAGATGCTATGATTTTGATTTTTGCTATTCTTATTTGTTATTTCTATATTCTATACAATTTGTTTTTCATAAAAGTTCTCCTAATAAATTTTCTGTATTACTATCACAAGAGCAATCATCAAAGCTCCTAATAGTCCAATCATTAAGTCTGTTTTTCTAAACCGCAATTCTGTTAATGTTACCCTCTTCTCATCACTATCAAGTCCTCTAATAAGTGCTGAAGCTGACAGTTCATCTGAAATCTTAATCATTCTCATTAAAAGCGGAACAAGCGTATATTCAATATATTTAATTGGATGTAGCAACGGGAAAAATCTGCTTGTTATAATTCCTCGAATCTTCATATTCTCTTTTAATGCCTTGAGTTCTATTTTTATAGTTGGTACAAACCTAAGCAAAACACTAAAAGGTATACCAATGCTTCTTGGTACTTTCATTCTATTTAACGCTTCAAGCATTTCACTTACACTTGTAGTCTTTGTTATATATCCACCAAACATAGCAATTAAGGTCATTCTTGATGCAAAGTAAATAAACATATATATTAAAAATACGATGCTTGCTTGGCAAAACTTGCCAATCCCTAACTCTATACAGTATAAAAGGACAAAAAACAAAATAAAGCGTAATGCTATTTTCCACATACTGCTGTATACATACAGAAAAAAGGCAAAAGCAATCAGTCCGAAAAGTAGAATTGTATCGCTTATAAAAAAACTCGTAAAGGAGGCAATTGGAAGTAGAGTAAGTTTTATTCTCGGATCTATAGTTTTTCTATCTGCCAAGCTCTCTACCTCCTCTCATCTTGTCTAATATGAGAAATTTATTACTTTCACTCATATTTAAAACAGTTTCTATTTTTCCATCTCCCATTACCCACAGCTTGCTCACTGTATTTGCTAAAAACTCAAAATCATGACTTATTACCAAAACTGTTGTCCCATTTTTCAATTGTTCTTTAATCAGTTTTGCGACGGAAAGCATTGAGTCTTTATCACAACCTGATGTTGGTTCATCATAGATGAAAATCTTTGCCTGTTTCATCATTCCACAAGCTATTGTCAGTCTTTGTTTTTCTCCTCTTGATAAAGCAAACGGATGCTTATCAATGTATTTATCTAAGCCAAGTACATTCAAAATAGACTTTGCCTTTTGAGTATTTTCTTTTTTATCTTTACCCTCCATACCAAGCAGCATTTCATCAAGTACACTTTCCGAAAATAACTGATAATCTGAATCTTGAAATACAAAATATGACATATCCATTAAATCTTTACGATTCAACTCCTTATCTTTTTCCGCCCATATTTTCCCCTCTTTTATCTTCTCAAGTCCTGAAATTACCCTTGCAAAAGTAGTTTTCCCGGTACCATTTAAGCCGATAAGACCAATGGCTATTCCCACACTCCATATTGAAATCAAGATGATTTAAGATGTACTTTTTTTGCTTATTTCCAACCTTACTTGCACTTGGGTAACAAAATTTCAAGCCTTTCCCACTGATACTTTCATCATTTAATTGATATAAATCTTTCTTCTCACTTATTCTGTATTCTTCTAATTCAAGAGTTCTTAGTCCATTCTCCTCCCAAAACTCCTCTTCAAGATGGATAACTTCTTCCCGACTCAAGTCCTGTGCAATTTCTCCGTCTTTCATCAAAAGAAAACGGTCAAATAAAGACTTTACATAGTACAAACGATGTTCAATTAGAACAACCGTTGTTCCTTTTTTCTTTAATTTCTCCAAAATTAAAAACAGGTCAAATGTTGCTTTCATATCCAAATTTGCTGAAGGTTCATCTAAAATTAAAACTTTCGGATTCATCACATAGATGCTTGCAATAGCTATCTTTTGTTTCTGTCCGCTTGATAATTCAAAAACAGATTTTCCTTTCAGTTCCGGGGTATCCAACTCTACATATACTTCTTCTACTCTCTGTTTGATTTCATCTCTTGATTTGCAGATAGTTTGAAGACCAAAAGCTATTTCTTCATCTGTCGTTGTCGTAAAAAACTGACTTCTTGGATCTTGAAATACAGTTCCTACAATATGCCCTATTTCATGAAGTAATAATTTGCTTATATCTTTTCCGGACGCAAAGGCTTCTCCTTTCATTTTGCCTTTGTAATAATGTGGAATAAGACCATTCATTACACTTCCAAGAGTGCTTTTACCACTTCCACTTTTCCCTGAAATTAAAACAAATTCACCTTTTTTAATTTCAAGATTGATATTTTTTAAAGCAGTTCTCCCATCTTCCCATTCATAAGAAACATCTTTTAACAAAATCATAGTTACACCTCATATTGAGCTTTCCATAATTTTGTGTAGTAACCATCTTTCTCAAGAAGTTCCCCATGCTTTCCTTTTTCAAGTAAATTTCCTTTTTGAAATACGAGAATTTGGTCAGCTTTTTGAATTGTTTTTAAATGATGAGCCACTACAAGTACAGTTCTATTCTTTGCAAGTTCTGTAATAGCATCTTGTATCAAAGATTCATTTACAGGATCAACATTACTTGTCATTTCATCAAGAATTAAAATCGGTGCATCTTTTAGAAAAGCTCTTGCAATAGATATTCTTTGTCTTTGTCCACCTGAAAGAATCCCACCATTTTCTCCAATATCCGTTTCATAACCTTTTGGTAAACTCATAATGAAATCATGTATCCTTGCTTTCTTTGCAGCTTCAATGATTTCTTCTTTCGTTGCTCCTTTTTTACCTACCTTGATGTTTTCTTCAATCGTGTTATCAAACAGTTGAACATTTTGCATGACAATACTAATACGATCTAAAAGCTCATCATAAGGAATATCCCTTATATCAGTTCCTCCGAGTGTAATTTTTCCTTTATGCACATCATAAAATCTTAAAAGCAAGTTAGTTATCGTGGTCTTTCCACTACCTGATTCTCCAACTAAGGCTGTCACCCGTTTTTCAGCAATATCAAAACTTAAATTTTCCATTTTAAACTCATCTTCTTCATAGGAAAATTTAATATTTTCAAAGGCTATGTTATTTTGCTTCGGAATAATACCATCTGCCTTGTCAGGTATTATATCTGCATACAAAATTCTTGAAAGTCTCTCATAGCTGTCTACCGCCGAAACATAATACATATAGTGTTGTTCCATAGAAGCGAACGGCTTATAAAACTCTTTTGAAATTACTGCAAAGATAATAAAATTAAGTACATCAAGATTTCCCTTTACAACAAGTATTGTTCCTGCGATTAAAAGAATTAAATATCCAATATCCAGTAAAAAACCAAATATAGATAATTGTTTTGCCTTAAATCTTGAAGCTGCTTTGCTTGTTTCTCCAAACTTTTTTGTCTTGTTCATAAGCTCATTATCCAAGCTCTTATTGTTTGAAAAGCTCTTTAGTACAGGTATTCCTCTCACATATTCAACAAATAGGCTAACCATATCAAGAAGTGCTGAGTTGTTCTGATTTTCTATTTTTTCAGATTGCTTAATTGTCATATATAGAAAGGCAAGTGCAATCGGAACGGATACTGCCATTATCAGTGCCAACTTTATATCAATATTTGCAAGACCAACAAATACGACTGCACCTATCAAAAAATCACCAAACATTCTTGACCACATATGTCCTACAACAAGGGACATATTATCAACATCTTTATGAAGTATTGTGTTTATCTCACCAAGTCTTTCATTGGTATAAAATCCCAAACTGAATTTCTTTAATTTGATAATCATGCGTTCTCTTATTTGCTGAACAATATCAAAACCTGCACTATGCTTTTTCATATCCGCAACCATGTTACAAATACCTTTGAAGACTACAAGTAATCCAATCGCAATAAAATATTTATAAAGCATATCTAAACTCGTCCCCTCAAATATCTGAAACAGTATAGAAAATACGATAACAATCATAGCTATGGAGCTTAGTCCATAAAGGGCAAAGAATACACTTGATATAATCAAATCTCTCTTGCCGGTTTTTGTAAGTAGTTTTAACATTTCTCTAAACATTTTCTGTTACCACCTCCGTACACTCGCAATCCACTCCGTTCCTTGCTCGTGAAAGACTATCGTTGATACACTCGCAGTCCACTCCGTTCCTTGCTCGTGAAAGACTATCGTCTTTCAAATTCCATCTATCTACCTTGTTCTGTGCTTCAACCATATCCTTATAGAACTCACATCTTTTCATCAGCTCTTCATGGCTTCCTGCATCAAGAACAACACCCTTATCCATAACTATAATTTGGTCTGAATCTCTAATCGTATTTAGATGATGAGCAATTGTAATGATGATTTTATCCTTACTTAAATCATCAATCGCTTCACCAATTAGTCTTTCATTTTCACTATCAACAGCTGCCATTGCCTCATCTAATATTAAAATCGGTGCATTTTTCAGTATCATTCTTGCTATGGAGATTCTTTGTTTTTCTCCACCGGATAACTTAACTCCCATTTCACCTACTCGTGTTTCATATCCATTTGGCAATGCTGAAATAAAGTCATGACATCTCGCTTTTTTGGCAGCTTCTATGACTTCTTCTTTTGTTGCATTTAATTTTCCGATTGCTATATTTTCAAAAATGCTTAAATCAAAAAGGATAACTTCTTGCCCGACACTACCAATCAACATTGAGATATTTTCTTGACTATATTCTTTTATGTCTTTTCCATTTATCAGTATTTGTCCTTCGTCTGCATCCCAAAATCCCATAAGCAAATTGGATACGGTACTTTTCCCACAACCGCTTGCCCCTACAAAGGCATTCAAGCTATTTTTCTTAAAAGTCAAATTGATATCTTTAAGCTCAAAGCCATCTTTTCCGTATGCAAAATTCACATCTTTAAATTCTATGTTTCCAAATTCTAAACCTTGTTCTGTCTTTTTGTTTGGAAGTGGAACGGTTAAAACTTTTCCAATCGCCTTTAGAGCTTCCTTAAACACAATAGAAAAATGTTGTAGAGTGGCTGTCTTGCTTATGGATGCTGTAAACGCAGAGGATAGAATAATTGCGAGTATAAATTTAGGTGTTGTTATTTCTCCATAATAAAGAAATATACTTCCCAAAATCATGACAATAACTACTCCAATTTCCATAAATATGTCAATGAGTCCCATTGGAATTGTAATTGCTCCCATGCTCTTTTTAACCCAGTAAATATACTCTCTTGCCGTTTTTAATGTTCTTTCGCTAATCTCCTCTTCTTTAGCAAAAGCCTTAATCACAGAGATATTTTTTACATATTCCATTAGCTCTTCTCTCATCTTGTTTTCATGGTTAAAGTAAATAGCAAAGTTCTTATCCATTGTTTTCTGTGAAAGAACTTTTACCAAATACATGAGTGGAACTCCGGCAATCATTCCAAGAGCAAGACGCCAGTCTACAAAAATCATAGCTATGAAAATAATGGTAGGCAGAAGCGTAACTGCCATTATTTCAGGAAGACCATGAGCAAGGTATACTTCCACTTGCTCCACATCATGCTGAACAATGTTCGTAAGCTCCCCTGTATTATGTTCTTTGAAAAATCCCAAACTTAGTTTTTTTAGATGCCCAATAATATCTATCCTAAGTTCTGTCAATTTTTCGTATGCTTTCTCATGAGCAACCTTTATTGCAAAATAGTAAAACACGCCTTTTAATACAAATGATATAAAGATTCCCAAGAATATATACTTTAAATTACCTTCGTTAATATTGTTTGTGATTAAAGAACTAATCAAATATACGAGTAAGATTTGTGGTATCAAATCACATACTATTTTTAAAGCAAGAAGTGAATTGGATAAGCCATTTTTTCCAATCACTTTTTTTCTTAATTCTTTTTCCGGCATGAACAACTCTCCTTTCGAAATTGAATAATATTGAATTTTAATTCAGTATTAAGGTTTGAAGTAAGACTTTGCTGATTATGCAAAGTCTATTTTTTAGTGCTAATTACAGGGATTCCACTCCCTTGTAATAACACCTTGCAATAAGTTTTAGCATATCTTTTGCCCACTTTTCACTTTGATAGTGCCTTGCTATTTCAAGAAGCCCCTCTGTAAAGTTACTGGCTAAAATATGGGCAAGTATTGGATCATATTCCTCTTTTGATTGTCTTTTTAAACTTACTTCAATATGAACCTGCATTTGTGATATGAGTTTGTGTTTGGCTTCTGTATGCTTTGTACCTGAGCTTTTATCCATTAAAATAATTAACTTCTTACGCTCTTTTAATAGTTCATGAATATAGTTTTCTCCAACTTCATCAAACCTTTCAGAAGCAGAACCTTTTTCCAAAGACTCCTCCTCATCAAAAGCTGACTCGAAATTTATATAAACAGAACTTACCACTGCATCAAACAAAACTTCTTTATTCTTGAAATAGGTATAAATGAGTGCCACAGGAATATCTGCTTCTTTTGCAATTTCTGTTAATTTGGCACCTCTATAATCCTTTTTATAAAACACTTTTTCTGCTGCTTCAAGTATTCTATTTCTAACTTCTTCTTTTAATACTTGTGCCATAGCACACCTCTTTCTATTTCAATACTGAATTTATATTTAATAATAAATTATAATTCAATATTTGTCAAGTTACATATGGAAATTATGGCGTTCTTATGGTATAATTTAGTGACAAATTCAAAACTTGCTTAATGCTTGCTATCTAATTCATTCTTATGTAGCAAGCACAGTAAGTGTACGGACACTTACGGAAAAATTGATGAAGCAGCCCTTTGGGAACTGCTTCTTTTTTTATCAATTTTTAGCTTGTTAGGGAGAACCCTAATACCCTGAAATCATACAAAGGAGGAAATATCTATGGCAAACAGAATACGAAATGAACGACTTGAAATTAAGTTGACCAAAGAAGAAAAAACTCTTTTTAAGGAGAAAAGGAAACTTGCAAAGTGCAGAAATATGAGCCACTTTATCCGCAAATGTGTTTTAGAAAAGGAGATTTATCAGGTAGATTTAGAGCCTTTTCGGGATTTACAAGGCTTGCTTAGAGGTGCTACAAATAATATCAATCAGATCGAAAAGAGAGTAAATCAGACAGGTATCATCTATAAAGATGACATCCAAGATATGAAGAAAGAGATTGAATATTTTTCTAAAGAGTTGTGGCAAATTCACTCCCTGCTTCTAAAAAGAACTGCTGAAACGGAAGGGAAATGACAATGGCGATTACAAAAATACACCCTATAAAATCAACATGAAATAAAGCATGGAAAACATATAGCCTTTAAGCCAAAAAATAAGCAGAGATTTACAAGAGCGAAAACGATTGGCGAAGATTATACCGAAGAACGATTAATGGTAGTGTCTATATCCATTGTAGCCCTTGCCTCTACCCCTACAAAGATGCTACCAACATTCCGCCTTTTAGGATAAAACTTCCATTGTATTTTGATGAAGATACTCGCTCTAAAAACCGCTCCATCATATATTTTCTAATCAGTACATGGGCTTCAATACCGACTTCTTTTGACAAATTTCGTATCAAATCTTTTAGTTGTTTTGATGAATGAATCATTATAATAACACCTCCAAATATTTACTTAACGTATGGTTTACTCGAAGTTTTTTTGCATATTCCATAAGTAGATGCAAATTCTTGTCTTTACGCCTGATATACTGCTTCATTGCATCCTGAAAAATTTGAATTTCAATTTGTGAACGACTACGAATCATATCACAAACAGTTCGCTCAGGATTATAGATGAAAACTTCATTTCCAAAAGGTGTTTTTGCTTTTGAAATCCCAAGTTCAAAAAAGTCTTTTTTAATAGAGAATACTTTTACACCATCTTCTCTTAAATGAGTGGCATTATATCCACTTTTTACCGTAACAGTATATTGCAGCGGCTCTTGATCCGTCATATCAAGCAGAAACAAAGCTGTATCATGAGAAAAGATTGTTTTCGGGCAACGAAGCTGTAATAAGTACAGTCCATCTTTCCATACATATGGAGAACAATAAATTCCATGTGAAATACGCTCATAATTATATTTTTCTACAAATTTTGCCAAAGTCGTTTTAGAAATTCCTTTACTGATAACTTCTGAAGTTCTTAAAACTCCATTACCTGCAGCTGAAATTTCCACAATCTGTTCTAACTGGTTCATGAACTCACTTCCTTTCACGCTCTTATTATATATTATATAAGCGTAAAAGTAAATATATGAGCAAAAAAGCCGGTGCAGTCCTAAGACCACACCGACCATACATTTATCTCTCCGTTTCTTTAGGTTTTTCTTTACTTTCTTTCGGCTTTTTCTTATCCTCCGCCTGATATTCTTTGATAGCACCAAGTATGGATTTTTTACCGTTTTCTTGACCTTTTTCAGAATTGAGCAAGGTATTTAACTTAGCTTTCATTTTTTCAACATCTGCTCTAAGCTGTCCGAATAGCTTTACGAAATCTCTCTGTTTAAAGTCCTTTGGAACTATTCTCTTTTTTTACGCCTTCTGATGCAAAAACTATCTCACCAACTGTTAAATCAACCCACCCCAACATTTGACAAAGAACCTTATAATTGTATGATTTTATTGGCTACATCTTCTACAAATCGCTTATCGTGTTCCACAAATATAAGTGTAGGCTTTGCTTCTTTTATGATTTCCTCAATCTGTATTCTTGATATTACATCTATATAATTTAATGGTTCGTCCCAAACAAATAAATGAGCTGGCTTTGACAAACTTATGGCAATTAAAACTTTCTTTTTTTGTCCATCACTATAATTCTTCATATCCATTTCAAATAATTCTCTTGAAAAAAATCTAATTTTCTAAGAATTGTTTTTACACAATGTTTCATCAACATCTTGCTTATGAATATACTCATTTAGGCTACCTGTTAAATCAGATGTATCTTGAGGAATATACGATATTTTCAAATTACTTGCTAATTTGATATCCCCTGTATACTCGTGTTTTAAACCTAATAAAATTTTTAATCAAGGTCGATTTTTCCGCTTCCATTACTACCATATATAGCTACTATATCGCCTTGTTTTTATCTCAAAACTTAGGTTATTTAATATCTGTTTTTTTCTCCATAGTATGATGATAAATCACCAACCGATATTAGAGGATTTTTTTATGATGATGTAATGGATGCAATAATAGACTTTCCTTTGTTTCAATATCTTTTAGTAAATTCTGTTTTTCTTCTATTGCCTTATTTTGTCTATTCTCCAAATTCTTAGATTTTTTTCATCATCTTGGCTGACTGATGACCTATATGTCCTTTGTCTGGTTTTTACACCTGATACTTTCACACCATTTTTTAGTATTTTTCAATTTTATCAGACCAAATTTGACTTTGTCTTGCAGCTTCTTTTTAATCGTTTAATATCTTTTTTTAATTTCTCGTTTTCACTGATTTCAAATCGGTCTTTCATTAATTTGTTTTCATACCATGATGTAAAATTTCCTGATTGGACATCAATAGAATTCCTGTTAATAGAAATAACATGATTGATACAGCCATCTAAAAAATCTCTATCATGAGATATGAGCAAAAATCCTTTTTTTACTTTTCAGATATTCACTTACAATTTTTTTCTTCCGTCCATATCTAAATGGTTTGTTGGTTCATCAATAAGTAAAAAGCCATCTTCTCTTGTAAACAAAATAGCTAAAAGGATTTTTTTGTTTGTTCTCCTTTAGAAAGCGTTTCAAACTCTCTGTAAACAAGGTTCTCATCTACATTTAGCAAATTAAGTTCTCTAAATAATTTCCATTCTTCCTCATCTGATATTAGTTCTTTATATAACTCAATCCCTAATTTTTGAAGTATCAATTATATTTGGTGGAAATTTAATAAATTCAACATCCTTGGTTATTTTACCTTGATAAGTTTCTTGATTTTAAAAGTAACTTAAATAGAGTTGATTTACCAATTCCATTTCTTCCTATCAATCCTATTTTTCCAGTTTGTATCAAAGGAAAACGATACATTTTTCAAATATAGGTTTTTACATATCCATAATATGAGAAAGTGAGGTTTTCAATTTTAATTGCCGACATAAAAAAACACCTCCTTACAATCCTATTTTATTTAATATAATACCATTCCTAAGCCCTTTTTTCCATATCTAATTTTTGTGGTACTTGACAGTTACCTATAAAGTTAAAATACACATCAACTTGTTGTTTTCTGTCTTTTCCTTTTCTTCCTCCTGTTGATTCGTGGACTACAACTTTTTCTATATATTCATTTATCATTGGTACTGTCAGTTCCTCAATATCGGTATATTTCTCTATCATTTTTAGGAATTTATCGCTGTCAACTTTTCTCTGATGATAGCTTTCTATTTCATCTTCAAAATACTGTATTTGCTTTCTAAATCTTGTTGCTCCGTGTCATAGATATTAAATAATCTATCAAAGTGTTTTACAGGGATTTTACCAAGTGCATGGTCTTCATATAGTTTTGTAATTAGGGTTGTTAATTCTGCATTTCTTGATGACAGTTTCTCTAACTTTTCTTTATCCCCTTGATACTTTTCTTCTCTTTTTTCATCGGATAACTTGTTCATCACTTTTAGAAATTCTTGCTTTTCTTCTTTTGCAAAAAAGGACTTTATCTTTGGTTAATATGTCTGCTATCTGTGTTACTCCATATCCCTCTATTACAAGCCGGTAAATGCGTTTTACGACCTTTGCACTCTCTTTATCGAAAAGTATCAGTATCCTGTTTGTTCTTTGGGTTTCTAAAATAGCCGTATGGAACGCTTGGTGATGCTCTTTTGCCTTCTTCCATTCTTGCTCTGAAGATGGATTGTATTTTTCTTGAGGTATCTCTTGCATACCATTCATTCATAATATTTAGAAATGGGGTAAATTCGCTTTCTGCTTGTTTTTCGCTATCTATTCCGTTATTGATGGCGATAAACCTTACTCCCTTTTCTTTGAAAAGTATTTCGGTGTAAAAGCCTACTTTGAGGTAATCTCTGCCAAACCTACTCATATCTTTTACTATCACAGTAGATACTTTGTTTTCTTCTACTGCTTTTATCATCGTTAATCGTTCTGTTTGAGTGAGCAAGATATTGTTTTGAAACTTTTCATCCATGTACGGCTCGATATCTTTTTTATTTCCCCAGAGAGCGTTTCGTCAAGTACTTTTTTATGTTTATGGACGATTTTTTGAAAATTGAGCAACAAAAAACAGTAAACCTATTTTGATTTACTGTTTCTCAAATTGTTGTATTCAATTAAACAAACTGGGATTTAACATACTGTTGTACACAACTATACGTTCCTCCCTAATAGAGTATTTCATCAAATTTCTTACTTATTTTTTATTATTTAATCTTTCTATACAAGCTTCACATGTAAATTCATCATTAATTGTATAAAATAACTTACCACAGGAATTGCAATTTTTCAATTCGTCTAAGTTATATTTCATCCCACAGTTAAAGCAAAAAAATAAAAAAATTGTTTGTTTTTAACCAAACTTTCAATATTACAATCCAGACAAGTATACATTGGAAAATCCTCTCTATCATAGACCGATTCATATTCAGGTATTTGCAAAATATTTTCAATATATCTCTTGGCAACATTATTTGATTCATCAGAATATCCACAAAAATAGCACTCACATTTTTTATCATCATCTGCATACCGCAAAAATTTTTCCCCACATTCTGGACATTCCATTAAATCTTCTTCTAGTGTAGTATTCATTGCCCTTGAATGCGCTAGTTTTAAGGCATCATCATGATGATTTTTCAAACTCTTTATTTCGATTGTTAATTTTTTAAAAAGTTCTCTTTCGTTATCTGTTAATCCTTCGCTTAAATCCATGTTAGATGGAATTTCAAACTCTTGATAATTTTTATCGAGAAAATCAACAATAACTTTAACTGCATTGTTTATTATATTCTCAATAGCCTTCGGATTATTGTTAATATATCCATGTTCAAATCTGTTCCTTGCTTCTCGTAATTTTTTTAGATGCATCTTCTGCTTTCATCAAATGAATAATCACATAATTTTTCTAATCTGTCTATTGCAGTATTGCTATCAGCTGTTTTTAATGAACCATCTTTATAGCTCTTTTTTGATGCTTTGTTCATATCTTCAAAAATATATGTCCAATGTTCTATGTTTAGTCGACTCTTAAAAACTAACTCAATTCCCGACGACAAATGCAACAATGCATATTTTAATTCCCTGCCTTGTATATTTTCTTCCACATTTTCACTCTCTGCTTTTTGCAGATGTAAAATTCCTGATATAATAAAGTCCATTCCATTTTCTAACATTGAATACTGCATTTTAACTTCCTCATTCTATATTTCATATTAAACCTGCATTATTCACGGTATAATACTTAAGTTAATTACCATGCTATAAATCTTTAAACTTAATCCATGACGCTGCAACTGACTTAATACCCCTAAAAATGGGCAGACTTCCCCTAGGTAGAGTTTACAAGTAGTTATCAAGCTGTCAAGGTTCATTATTAGTTGTTATTCAAGCTGTATACATAGCTTGCTGATATTGTATAGGGTATTATAGAACTCATCCTTATATGGGCAACTGCTACACAGCTTGAATGTTATATACCTTGCTGAACGAATTACTTTTGTAGCAATCTTCAGCAGTTTTAGACGGACAGTATCAATGCGTTGTTTTCTCATATTTGCAGATAATGTCAATCGTCTAAACCAATTAAATATGTTATAAGCAAGTGCATGTATTTGAAGCCTGTTGGCATTTACAATTCTTGTATGACTGCTGACAGAAGCAAAGTCAAAACCTGTTTTACTCTCCTTGATGAAGTTTTCCATCAAGCCTCTTTTGCAATAGAACTTGATAAGATATTCAGGGGATGATTCCATGTTTGTAACAATGAATGTATACATGTAAATCATTTGATTTTCAGGTTTTGCAACTTTACAGACAACACGTCTTTCATAAGGCCAAGGACCTGCCTGATACATGAATTCACCATAAACTACAGCATAATCTACTTTGTTGTTTTTTGTGATTTCATCAAGTTCATCTACAAGATATGATGCTTTATCACGAAGTATAGCATTTTCTTTCAAACGAATTACATAGCCGGTACCGTTTTCTTCACACTGTTTATATAAACCGGGTGTTGCAAAGCCACTATCTCCACGAAGGAGAAGTTTAATTTCCGGAAAATCTTCAAGATATTCATCAAGGATAGGCTGAAGAAAGTCCACAACTCCTGTGCTTGAATACTGAGTCCCATCGCGAAGCTGAATTTTAATCAAATCTCCTGTGAGGCCATCATAGCAAACAAGTGGATGGTAACCGTTACTTTGATAATGGAAGTTAAATGCTCTGCCTTCCTGTTTGCCATAGGTATTAAGAAGTGTTGAGTCCAAATCCAAAAATGATGGCTTCAGGCATCTGAACACTATAAACTTTCTTTCGAAGAATTTGATTTATTGAAAGGAACTGATTCAGCGAATCCTCATCCATTCGATTATGAAATCTTGAAATGGTCGGTTGTGATGCTAAAGTGTCTTTATTTAGCACTGCTTTAAACACAGGATCATTTGTAAGTTCATCTGAAGAATCATCTTCAAAATAGCCTGCAATGATCATATATATCATCTGAAGAAGGTTTTCTTTATCAGTGTGATAACGGAATAATGCAGAATCATTGGTATTAAATGATTGACTGAAAAGTTTATCCATGCCAAGTTTACTTACGAATTCTTTTATAAGAAGTAAGCCTGCATCGGAGGATAAATCGCCTCCATCGAAATTAATTTTAATTTTTCTATTGCTTTCAAGTGATAAGGTGTTTACAATACTCATAAAGGGCTCCTTTGTGTGATTTTGTTAAGTTTTAGCACCTTAATTTTACCACAAATGGACGCTCTTTTTTCTTCACTTAATAAGTGAAAGCAATATTTTGTTAAAATATAGTAATCATGTGGTTTTCAGCCACTTTTACGGCTTTGTCGTGAATAATCTAGGTTAAATATTGATTTTTCTTAATTCTACAAACATTAATTTTTTTCTCTAAATTTTTGCTTACATTATAGCATTTTAAAAACATTTTTTTCTACTGTCAGATTTCCTACTTACCCTAAAGCATTCATCAGAACATACGAAAAAAAACAAAAAAGATAGATACAAAATTACCTTTTTCCTTTATTCTTTCCGTTCCGATTGTACTATCTTTAACAGCTTATCTTGAAATGTGTCCTTGCTTTTTTTGTCAAAATATATCTCAGTTACAAAGATCTTTCCTCTAATCTTTTTTGTTAGAATGTCGTCAGGTTTTCGGGGTGTGGCTCGTTCTTCTTTGGTCTGTGCTTCTTGTTTTTCTGTCATTGGATTCCTTCTTTTTACTTGCACAAAAAAAGATTTCCTGTACTTAGGAAACCTCTTTTCATATTGGTTGATATTTTGTTTTAAGTCTTGATTTTAGGTTGTTGCTTGTAGCTTTTTTCTTTCCCTGTATTCCCTTGCTTTTATCCGTTCATACTCTCTTTCAAGATTTTTAGCTCGGTATTCTTTGGAATATGCCCTGTGATATGCCCGTGATTTTTCTTTCTTGGCTTCTTCGATTTCTTCCCTCATCTGTATCATTTCCTGTTCTGTCGGCTCTATTTCTTTTGTGAGTTCATTTTCAAATTTCCCGATATAGTTAAAATAGACTTCTATTCGCTGAACGGCATATTTTGCTCTTTTGACATCTCGCTCATGCACTACAATTTTACTGATAAATTCATTGATGGCGGTAGAGGTAAGTTCTTCAAAATCTGAGTAGCTTTCTGCCAGTTTGATAAAGTTCTTTGCTCTTTGGTTGGCGTTTTCAAATTCAGATAAGCGTTCCTCTATTTGCTCCTGTTCTGCTTTTAAGCTGTAATATTCTTCTGCATATTTTCCCGATAGCTGTTCATAGCGTTTCGGTTCGATATTTCCCAGTGCATTATCCTCATACAGCTTATTCATAACTCTTTCTATCTGTTCCATTCTGTCTGTGATTTGTGGGATACGCTTTTCTGTTTTTTGATTTCTTCTGTCTGTTCTTTGGCAAGACTGCTTTTTACCAATACCTCAAATTCTTCTTTATTTGCTAATGAATACTGTGCTATCTTTCGCAAGACCTCTGTGAGATTTCCATCACATCATCGACATCAATACGGTGGGGAGAATTACATTTCGGGTGTTTGGCTTTGCCTTTAGCGTATTCACTACAATAGGTTACATATTGTATTTTTCCGTTTTTGTGTATGGTGCGAATGTGCATTTTCGTTCCGCAATCTTTACAGTACATCAAGCCTGATAGTGCGTGAATTTCTCCATCTCCGTTTGGTCTTTTTACAGGTGCGTTTTTTAACATACGCTCTACATTTTCAAAATTGGTTCTATCTATTATCGGCTCATACACATTTTCTATTATCTGCCACTTGTCTTTATCTACATAGTGGTTTCTTTTATCTCTGTAATGTTTTTCGGCCTTGAAGTTGACTACATCGCCACAATACTCCTGTCTTTTAAGTATGTGTGTTAGGGTTGCTTTGTTCCAGTTATAGCGGTTTTCCTCATTGAGAGATTTGCTTTTAGCTGTTCCTCTGTCTTGTTGTTTCATATAGAAGGTTGGGGTTAGTATTTCTTTTTCTTTCAGACAAACGGCTATCTGATTTCTGTTTTTCCCCTCCATAAATAGCCTGAAAATGAGTTTTACCACTTCGGCAGCTTCTTTATCGACGATCCAATAATCTTTGTTGTTCGGGTCTTTTATATAGCCGTATGGAGCTTCTGTTGCAACGGGCTTTCCGTTTGCTCCTTTGGTCTTAATGCCTGTTGTTACTTTCTTGCTGATGTCCCTTGCATACCACTCTGACATGATATTGATAAAGGGGGGCAAATTCCAATGTGTTTTGGTCTTGGCTGTCGATACCGTTATTGATAGCAATAAAGCGTACATTGTTTCGTCTGAATATCTCCATAGCGTTTCCTACTTGAAGATAATCTCGTCCCCATCTTGTCATATCTTTCATAATGACAATGCCGATTTTATCGCTTTCTACATCGTTTATCATCTGTGTATAGGCACTTCTATCAAAGAACCTACCGCTTTCATCATCGTCGATATAGTGGCGAATATTCATCAGCTTGTGCTGTCTTGCATATCGCTCTAAAAATGCCTTTTGATTTACGATACTGTTGCTTTCGCCACCGTCCCTGTCCTCATCACCAACTGAAAGGCGGGAGTATAGTGCTGTGATTTTATTTGTGTATTCTATCATGGCGTTATCCTCCTTTTTTGTGTCTATATATCACTCCTTTACAGTTAATATTATGCAACCCATCTTGCTGAACCATACTCTCTACCTTGTCTAAACTTTTTCGCATTTTTTCCTTTGGTATAGATAATGAATTTAATTATAGTAGCAACAACGATTCCTGTCAGTATATCCATAAGGTGTACGCTTGGAATAACGCTCATGGTATTAAGTTCTAATATTCCCTGAAATATCCTGTCAATCACATCTACGCCGGTATAGCTTCTCACATGATGAGAGAAGATGTTGCCTACATAGAAAAATGCAAGATAGGGAATGTTTTGTTTTGCAAACTTTACCTTATCTTGCACTTTGAATAAGCCTTTCATGTCTTTTAATATTTTATCTACCACGAGTCTTTTCACCTTCAATCAAAAGTAATAAGTAGCTCCTGCCTTTCGGTGTTACAAAGGTCTGTATCCCAACTGCTTCACTGCCTTCTTTGTCTATCCAGTTATTCTTAAATGACATTCCTGTCCGTTTCAAAAGCATGGAATAGAGTATGATTGCTTCGGCAGACAGCGTGCTAATAAGCTTATTGAAAAAGGGGAATATAAAAGAAATCAAAAAACCAAAATGATCCACGCCGTTTGTACTAATCTGGAGACAACCGGGGCGGAAGAAATCGTTCGTATAAACAAGAAGAGATGGGAAATTGAAGAATGTTTCAGAATCATGAAAACCGAGTTCAGTGCACGCCCTATTTATCTTCAAAGAGAGGATCGCATAAAGGCACATTTCATAACTTGTTTTGTTTCATTGGTAGTATTTAGGATACTTGAGAAAAAACTTGGCGAACAATATACATGCGATGAGATTATTAACGTATTACGCTCTATGATGATGTATCGTCCGGGAGAAAAGTTAGGATATCTACCCACTTACACAAGAACAGCTATAACAGATGCACTTCATGAAGCATTTGGATTTCGTACCGATTATGAAATCTTAACCGATTTGAGTATGAAGAAAGCCTTCGAGACAGCAAAAAAAGTAAGTAGTCCCAGCTACACTTTTGTGAATTAAAAAAGGTCTGAAACCCTTGATATATACGGAGTTCAGACCTTTTAGCTGTCAAAGACAGCACAATAACTCACTCTCGTCAAGTACTATTTTTCTTGTCAATTTTGTAAATATGCTATAAATTCGGCTTGACAAACTACTTTAAAGTTTTAGAATTGTACTGAAAGTAAACATAATTTAATGGAGGCGTTCATTATGGAAAAGCTAAAGTTATTTCTTAAGCGAAAGGATATCATTATTTCTGCAAAAAGATATGGTATAGACGCTTTGGGAGCTATGGCACAGGGACTGTTTTGTTCACTTTTAATAGGTACTATTATCAATACTGTCGGAAAGCAGTTTAATATCGGTTTTCTTACAAGCACTGTAGCCACCATTGCAGGAGTTGACTATACTGTAGGTTCTCTTGCAAGTGCCATGAGCGGACCTGCAATGGCTGTGGCAATAGGCTATGCACTTGCCACTCCGCCGCTTGTACTGTTTTCACTGATTACGGTGGGTTTTGCATCCAATGCACTTGGAGGTGCAGGAGGACCGCTTGCCGTACTTTTTGTAGCAATAATAGCTTCTGAAGCAGGTAAGATGGTGTCAAAAGAAACCAAAATAGATATACTGGTCACTCCGCTTGTCACTATCTCGGTCGGAATACTTTTATCCGCACTGCTTGCACCTACTCTCGGAAAGGCTGCTATGAAGCTCGGTACTGTTATCATGTGGGCTACAAGCCTCCAACCTTTCCTTATGGGAATTCTTGTCTCACTTCTTGTAGGTGTGGCGCTTACACTTCCTATTTCATCTGCTGCCATTTGTGCCGCACTCGGACTTACAGGACTTGCAGGCGGTGCCGCACTGGCAGGTTGCTGTGCCCAGATGGTAGGCTTTGCAGTTATCTCATTCCCTGAAAACAAGTGGGGAGGACTTATCTCACAAGGTATCGGTACATCCATGCTTCAGATGGGCAATATTGTAAAGAATCCGAGAGTTTGGATAGCTCCATGTATTACATCCATGATTACTGGACCTATTGCAACCTGTATATTCAAGTTGCAAATGAATGGTGCCGCAGTATCATCCGGTATGGGTACCTGCGGTCTTGTAGGCCAAATCGGAGTGTATACAGGTTGGGTGAATGATGTAACAAGCGGTGCCAAATCCGCCATCACTTCATTTGATTGGTTTGGACTTATAATGATATCCTTTATTCTACCTGCCGTAATGACACCTGTTATCCATATGTTCATAAGAAAAGCGGGACTTGTAAAGGACGGAGATTTAAAACTTTAAACAAAAAAGGCGGCTTAATGATTATGATATGTACCCAGAATCCTGGACACATGTTATGAACTAAGCGGAACACATGGATGTTATCCTGTACTTTACAGGTGGCATCCATTTTGTTTTCCGTTGTATTCTTTCATTGTTGTAATAATTTATGTATTCATCTAGTGCTTTTGAGAAACTCTCAAATGATTCATATTCTTTTTCGTAACCATAATACATTTCATTCTTTAGACGTCTCTATAATGCAATTGTCTATGCAATTGCCACGCCTAGACATTGATTGGATAATTCCTCTGTTTTTTAGTTCTTGACGATAATAGTTATGTTGATATTGCCATCCTTGATCTGAATGAAATATTAATCCTGTAAGTGATTTGAACTTTTTAAACGCCGTCTCTAACATCCTCTTGATTTGATTTAGGTTTGGACTCATCGATAAATCATATGAAATAACTTCATTTGTGTACATATCAATTATCGGAGAAAGATAACACTTTCCCCATGAAAAGTTAAACTGAGATACATCAGTTGTCCACTTCTGAAGTGGTGCTGTCGCTGTAAAGTCCCTATCTATTATGTTTGGTGCTACTTTGCCTACTTCGCCCTTGAATGAATGATATTTCTCTTTAGGCCTTTTGCCTTGCAATCCAAGTGAATGTATGATGCGTTGTACTCTTTTGTGATTAACAATATTTCCACATCTTAAGAGTTCTCTATACACTCTTCTTACACCATATCTGCCTTTATGCTGATCAAATATTTTTCTTGATTTCTTCAGTGAGTTCAGCATTTCTAAAGCCTACAGTATCAACTTTACTGATTTCGTAGTAGTAAGTTGATTTAGGCATATTTAAACCTTTTAATAGGTGCTTTAATTGGTATCCTTCTTCTCTGAGTGCTTTGATGATTGCTGCTTTTTCGCCTTGAGTTGCGCAGCCCATCTTTCTTGTCTCAAGGCGATCCTTTTTACTACTTCAATCTCAGCTTTCATTGCCGCAATTTCTGCTCTTAGTCTGATTAACTCTTCGCGTTCTGATTCAGTTAAAGGCTTGGGCTCAATCGTTTTCTTTTTCATATCAGGGTTCTTGCTCTTGCGACCTTTCTTTTTATTCACAAGACCATTGTAACCTAATTTTTTGTATTTGCGAACCCACATATATAGCATTCCATCGCTGATACCCGCAGAAATAGCAACTGAATTGTTGGATTGTCCTGCTAATACTTTAGCAACTAATTCATATTTCGCTTCAGGGGTCCACACTTTGTTATTACCTAAGTGCTTTAAAGCGTCTGGTCCATTTTGTTCTTCGATACGAACCCAGTATCGAATCATTTTACGAAATCTTGTTATTTTTATCCCTTCTGGTGTTTCAGGCCAGATTCCTTGTCGATATAGCTCGATACACTCTAACTTATACTCATGACTGTAACGCATGAAAAATACCCTCCTTACTAGGTGTCCAGTAAAGAGGGTACATATCAGGGATAATCCCACAGCTTGACGCCTCTCATTATTTAGATGGTCTCGCCACCTTTATTCTTTGCAGCCTTCTCGACTGCATCCTTCTTAGGCTGCTTTGCAACCTCATCACGCTTTGCCTTAAGGTCTCCAAGTACAGATCCCTTCTCATCCTTATCGATGTCGGCATCTCTTTCAGCCTGGCGTGCTACGAACTTCTCTCCAAGCTTGAATACCTTGTTCTGTGCATCATAGTGATATACAGAATCGGTAAGCTTATCAGCAAGAGAAACCCGAGTAGCATTTACTTCCTTTACCATGTCCTCAAGATCCTTCAGATTCATCTCACCATTGTCAGGAACAACGATGATCTCGTGGATGCTGGAAGGGAGAATAAAGAAGTCGCCTCCAACTCTCTCAGCTGCCTGATCTATGAAATCCTGGTAGGCAAGAACTCCAGCACCGTGAATCTTATCCGGTACAGTCGCTACATACATCTGCTCATTTTCCGGAGCAGGAATTCCTATAAGAGCAAGCTCATCAACAGTTACTCCCATCATCTCGGCCATAACCTCACTCATTCCAGTGATCTGTGCAGGCTTAAGCTTAGGAGCATTCTCAACTGCATCAGCGTGAAGCTGTTCAGCAGTAATGCCCATCATGGCGATCATCTCGTTGGTAGCAAGCACTGTCGCTCTGCCATTGTCATCACTTCCAAGCTCGAAGCGGTAAACCACCGACATATCCTCAACCTCTTTGTGAGGAACTTTAGCAAGCAGATCCTTGTTGGTTTCAGTGGAAACAACTTCCATAACCAGCTTTTCTTTCATCTGCTCGTAATCAGTAAGTGCTGTCACATCAACCTCAGGCTGATTCTCAAAGCCATTGATGGCCATATCAGCTGCATGAGCAACCACATCCTCCATTGTAGCTCCGTTCTCATAAGCCTCGAAAAGTGCATCCACATTTAAGGTCACACCGATGTTGGAGCCTTCCGGAGTAATGACTACTCCATCGTAGCCTCCGTTGAGCTTATCGACACCACCACGATCATTGAAGGACATTCCCTCGACGCCTCTTTCATCGAAGTTTTCTTTGATTCCTTCGATGAGGCTTTCCTTAAATTCTTTCTGATCCATATTACCTCCGTAATTTTGACATAAGAAAAGTGCCAGACTCATGACCCATAGATCACGAGCTGACGCTCATTGTTGGTAGTATTCTTTTGCAAAAGAAAATGGACTCGGCGTTCAGGAAGCTTTGTTGTTTCCCGTTCGCTTTGTCCATTGTAAATATAACACGTCCAAAATCCCTTGAAAAGGGAACGGATAGGTAATTGATAGGTAATTCGCAGGTAATCTATAGGTAATTCATAGGTAAATTACTTCTTACCTTTACTATTTCTGCTATATGGAGACAAATCAAAGAACAGCTCTTCCATCTGCTCCTTTGTTAAATCCTCGCTCTGAAGAATAGATATCATTTCTTCTTGCCTTGGTTGTCCTAGTGTTAAGCGGTACAAAGCCAACACATTTATAAGTCTGTTATATCTAACCTTATCCTGACTAAAGGATACATTGGTACAATGCGTTCAATCTGATACTTATAAGGATAATCTTCTGGCAGACACCAATATGGAATCATCTCAGATGAATCAGCTCCATACTTCTTCCTTGTTTCTTCAAACTTATCTTCCCAATCAGGTTCATCTTCATTAGCAGCAATATTTTGCCTTATAGCATGACACATATATCGGTTAATTCTGCCTTCACGTTGCTCAAGATCAATTGGATTGCTTGGAAGATTCCAATGAACAACTTTTCTGCTATATAAATGAAAGTCTAGTCCCTCTTGTCCAACTGATGTAGTTGCAAGTACAAATGGTCTAAATGGTGAGTTAAAAGCATTTCTCACATTATTAACACGTTGCACTGTCTTATCATTAGTCTTCGCATCAAAATACCCGGCTGCAAAATGTACCCTGAGTTTTGGCGGAGTCTTCATCGGTCTGTCTGTAAAACTTGCTTTGTAAAATTCCTGTGATACATATGGCAAGTTAGTCGTTTGAAGAAAGGATGCCTTAATTGCATCTGCAAAATCTGTGCTGTCTAAACCTAATGCAAATTTATACTCATCTATCATTGACTGAAAATTTCCATCAACACAATAATGAAATACCTGCTCATAATGTCGTTCGTCGCTGGAGCCCTTTTTACCTTCAAAGACTGCATCCATGATGCTTCTTGATTCAGGACGATTAAACATACTCACAAAACTCTTATCGCAACAGTCTCTTGCTAATTCTTTTCTCTCCTCAATATCTTCAATTTCATTAAATGAGCGATATAAACATACTGCCGGAGAACCTATTGCCATATTCACAAGTATATCTATATCATCATCCATAGGTAGGCGTTCAGGAATCACTTTATCCTCATTCCCTATTACTGTAGAATCCATAAAATCTAGTAAAGTGATAAATTGCTTTGCTCCCAAATGACCTGCGGACAAATTATAATATGAAGAAAGACCATCAACTGCCTTCTTAATTTCAGCTTTGATTTCTTTCTTAATAGTAGACACATTCTGTCCGTAATACTTTCCAATCATATAGATCAGATAACCAAATCGAAGGATATGAAACTAATTCTCTCTGTTCACGAATTAAAAATCTCGTCTTTCCTCGCTTATTTTTTTTAGGACTCTCATCATCATCAAGCTCATCAGTCTCTGGAACCATACAATATGACTGCTGCTCTGCGCTCTTATTTCCAATACGATTATTAACTAATCGTTCAGCTTCATAAGATGTAAGAGTAGCAATCACTCTAGGAACCATCTCCCAACTCGAAAAAACTAAAGTCTTCGAATATCCCTCGCATTGCTCGAAGATATTTCTTGGCCCACATTCATAATATCTATTTGCTGGTGGTATCCAAAGCAACAGCTCTGGAGATATTTTCTTTTCACTTGGTCGAAAAACTTCTTCTAATAATGTATGAAGTCTAGCATTGGTGTCTGGAAGTGGTTGATACCCATTGATCAGATTACGCTTTAGAAATGCTATAGGCATTCTCTTGATATACCTAGCTCTTTCATCTGGGCCAACAGAATTTTTTCCGCCCTTTAATTCACCATCAATTTTATCCTTTACCTTGTAATTCATATAGCTCATAAGAAACGGAGCTGACTTTACATAATCAATTGGGAAATTGCCAATTCCCAGGTCCTGCATTATATTTTGAAGTTCTATGTACGCACTAATATTAGAATGGTTCAACTTATCAATAGACATTGGTCTAGCTTTCTCTGTATTGATAATTCCTGAATCTCTTCGTTCAGTTCTGCACATATGATTATATAACTCATTTTCAGCCTCATTTTTTGAAGCAATAAGAACACTTAAATCCTTTCCTCTTATTTCAGACAGGTGTTCTGTGTATGAATCCCAGACTTTATGAAATCTATCATTTTCATCCTTGCCATTCATAAGGAAATCCATAACACGCATAAATCCTTTAATATGTGTTTCTTCTCCATCTGTAAATTCAGATAAAGTAGAAAGGCTTATATGGAGTTGCAGATAATAACAATACACAGCTATCTGTGTTATCCTTCAAAAACTTCTTCGAAAGCATTGCACTATCGCTGTAATCGTCCTCATCGATCTCAATCAAGTCCTTAAATCTTTGAAATTCATCCATAATAACCAAATCAGGATTTAGCATCCCAAGACTAATTTGAGCAAAGCAATACCTTATTCTGTTAATTAAATCCTTCTGTTGTTGCCAAGTAATGATCCCATCAAGTCTAGCAGTCTTCTCAACTGTAGCAAGATTCTTTCTAATCTTTCTGCAAACAGATTTTATTTCATCAATTAGCTCTTGTGAAAAGTTATCAGCCACAAGTCTCTTCATATCTTGTAAATAAGATTTCTTGTCTTCCAAAGAGTTAATTCTATTGTTCTGCCACCAAACATAGCCCTGCCATGAATCATTTGTTTCAATAAAGTAGGTACGTAATAGCAATGATAATTCCCATAAATATGTACCACAGATATGACAATTATCCATTATGATATAAGCAAGTGCTCGTTCAGGTGCTGTTCCCACTCCACTTCTCATCTGAAATGATGTAGCTGGAGTCATAGGTATAAGTCTTAGATTTCCTTTTGTCTTGGTTTCAGCCAGCATAAGATGCTGCATTGATAATCGGCCTTCAGAGATACTTACTCTATTTTCTTTCGGAATTCCTAGCTTTCCACAATTCTGATTAGCAATTCCGGCATTAGAGCAGATATAAACTACAACATAATCTTCGTCGCCAATAGCCTTTCTCCATTCGCCAGTTTTAGCCACAACTGTCTTTGCAACAATAGTTTTACCAAGTCCTACTTCATCCGCTAAAAGAACTCTTTTATGTCCTTCTTGAAAGAGATTGACGATACGATTTGCAGTTGCTTCTTGAAAATCTTTTGCTATCATTTTCGTCCTTTCCCCTTTCTGCCCGATGCTTTCATAAATAACTCTAGTAGTTGCTTAAACTCTTCGCCAATTTTATTATCATCCAGTCGTTCAACTACTTCATACATAGAATCAAATCGTTCCGGATAATCTGCCGCAGCTTTTAACATCTTCTCGTAAATATCAGGTTCAACTGTAAAGCCATATCCTTCTGTAGTTTCTCCTGCATCTGTTCCCTGCGATATTAATTCTTCAAAACTTACACTGTCATAAAAATCCTCATCCAGCAGGTATCTCATATAAGTCATAAACATTGGCTTGTTACTAATAATCTCATTGAAGATTGAGTCTTCCCTTTCATCTTCTGGCATATTCTCAACCTCAAGACGAATAAGACACTCTGACCCATTTTTGATAAGACGAACAAATTACTCAAACTATTAAGTGCAATATCCTCAAAACATGTGATTTTCACAAGATTCTTTATCTGTGTCTTTACAAAAAAAGGACGGATAGTCACACCTTCATAAGCAGAATCTGCGTATACCTCTATGTTGAAGCTTCCTTCTTTCGCAATAATTCTAGCTCCAGTAACTCCGTATACTTCACTTCTAAAGTCAATTTCATCTTCATCCTGCTCAAGAACATCTTCATTGAAATCAGTCAAAGGTACAAAAGGACTCTCTTCTGCGGGAATAAAATCTTCTTTCACGCTGAAATAACTAGCATGGTAACTTTTATATTGAAGCTCTAATAAAAACTCAACATTATGGTCAAATGCATTTTGAGATGCATTCAATGATCCAATATATATTTTCTTCGGCTCGTTATATTTCTCTGTAAAAAAGACTTTTGCATGAACATCACGATTCTCATATCCAAATGTATCACCATCGTCTAATGCATCATTAGAACTAAATACTGGATCTACCACATATATTCCATCTCCATTTCGTCTCTGGAATGCATTAAAAATACGATTTGTAACAGAAGACTCTCTTGTAATCAAACATCTTCTAACTGGTCCTGCCTCAGGATGATTATTAAAATCATCTAGCAAGTCAGCAATCACACCATCCGACAAAAACGGGGATACAATAAATAAGGCATAGCAGTTACGGAACAGTTCTCTCACTGTCTTTCTATGCTCTTTTGTTATCACCTTTTTTATTCCGTTTTCGGATTTACCATAGATTCCAAAAGGATGGAATTCATAATCATCGAAACATTCAATCAAATCGAATTCCTTGACCTTCTTTAAATTAGAAATCAAATGATTATAGGCATTCTTTTTGTTATCAAATTGCGATACAAAAGTAAGTAAATCAGCAAGTGGCTGATTCTTTGGATTTATTTCATCTCCCACAAATCCGGTCATCTGGGTAGCCATATCCATACTCTGATCAAAAGTCAGATTTCGGCTTAACACCACTACCTTAATCATGATTCTTCCATCATTTACATTGTGATATTGTAAGACCCAAACTTTTGGATGAAAGTTGTACATACTCTTAGGCATTCTAACCTCATGAATACTCCCTTCCAGAAGAGCAAACAATCGGCACTCTGACTTAGGGACTTTAATACAACCTACATTGCAGAATATAGATAGCTTCTTTCCTGTTCTACGAATAGCTTCGAGAACATATAGTGGATTATTTCGTTGACCAGATGTCATCTCACCTCGCATTCCGAGACACAATGGAATCCCCATTAAAGCTTCCATATCTAATGAATATGTCATTCCAACAGCCTGATCTAATTCATAAGAAGGATCTTCTACAAGAAGTTCTCCGTAATCAACTCTATTATTATTTTGATCAAATCTTCTTCTAGCCATTATCCTTCTCCAATCCTTTTAAAATATCAGAAATGATTGTCTGACCGGTTCCGTGTCGATAATTCATTGGAACAGTCTGGATTTCTCCAAAAGGATAATCTCTACCAATTTTAGCCTTTTCACGTTTGCAAGAACGTTCTCTTGCCTTTACTAGCGTTTTCTCCTCATCTGAACATAAATCTGTTGTATTTGCATTTACAGCTGCCTCAAAATGTACCAAAAAATCCCTCAATGCGGCTTTATAATGTTCATGTCCATTCACAAGTTTTAATATTTCTTCCCTATGTGGAAGTCCTATATTAACCTGTTTCCACTCAGCATATCGGCTCTCAATGTTCTTCTTCGCTTCCTCAGTGGCGTATTCCCCGCCATTCTCCCAAAACAAAAGATTATAAACCGTATAAGCTCCATAAATGAAATTAGCAAATTCCTTTGCTAGTTCAAGACGATTCCTGAGTTCTTCACTCATATTAGTCATTTCATTAATATCATTAAGCGAAACCCCTAGGAAAGACGTATTTGTCTTAAGACAGTATTCCATTAATGTATTTTTCATGATCGGGACTCTAAGAAATTGGTCATTTAAATATAAAGCCTCATCCTTTGATAGATATAATGTAGGACTTTGCATGTATTGATCTATTGTTTGTCTGCAAGGTGCATTAAATAAAGTGAAACTGCTACTTAATGCGTCAGCTGCATCACCACCATCGTCATCTGTTTCTTTCTTAAACTCAATGTTTTGCTTTCTTTTGTTGTAGCCTGCAACCGCACTACACGCATCATCATAAGACAATGCTGAATTGTATAGTATTCCTGTAGTTCTTAAAGCATTCCAGTATATTCGAGTTGGCTTCATCTTAACAGCTCTATCAGATCTTCCTCCGATAATTCCTGCTGCCTTTGTGCCTGTTTCTTCATCAATCGCTCTTCTTAAAACTCTAGCTATTGCATCTTGATCTGAATCTATCAATCTTCTTACTTCACTACCCGTTGTAAGACCGCTATTCATTGCCTTTTTAAATAATTCAGGAATCAAAATATAATACTTTGCTCTTGTATGTAAGACAGATGTACCCGGATATAACAAATCTGAAATACTATCTCTTACAATTCCAACCCCCAGTTCATCAAGGGATGACGATTTACCTAATACTTTCAGCAACTCTTTAATTGTTTCTCTTTCCTGTCTGGAATAATCTACCCATCCAAGTTGCATTAAAATTCCACCTTTACTCTACATTTTTATCCAATTCTCTCCGCAATATTCCTCAATTTGAGTACTTAATCGCGTTAAGTAATCTTTTCATCTTTCATCATCTTCACTTGCATACCAGACATTCGCCCTTCCGAAGCCATATGCCCATCCACTAGCTTTTCTTGGGACTTCCCACTGAAGTTTCTTAGATCTAGCGCTAGTTGGAAGAAGCACGTAATCACTGGTTCTCGCTACTGCATTATAAAGCTGAATGTCTTCTTCTCCGAACGCAGCTTCTTGGTAATGCCTGAATACTGTTGCATGTTTGTACCATCCAACGACGGTAGTAAATTTATGGGCCGGATGCTTTGCGCAATATACTACTAACACATCTTCAACAGACTCATCTTTTTTACAAAGTTCACATCCTGCTATATTTTCAATATGTATTTGATTAACATTTTTTCCGTTGTGAGATTTTGTCTCGAAAAAAACTAAGCAATAATGCTCATTTTCACCATCAAAATTAACTGGGAAGAAATTATATTTTTCATGAGCATCTCCTGTCTCATCAACATAACTACCACCATTTACAGGCTTATCATTGCCATCTTCATTTCCTCTATATTCCTTCATCCAGGCTATGTTTAAAAATAGAATTCTCATATCAGTACCCCTCTAAGTTTCATTACGTTCTATTTTGAACACAATACTCCACTATCTGTCCGTTAAAAATACCAGCCTATTTTTGTATTTATCTAGTGGTTATCGTCCTACATTTATCACAATAAACATAATTAAGCCTAGATTATTCACGACAAAGCCGTAAAAGTGGCTGAAAACCACATGATTACTATATTTTAACAAAATATTGCTTTCACTTATTAAGTGAAGAAAAAAGAGCGTCCATTTGTGGTAAAATTAAGGTGCTAAAACTTAACAAAATCACACAAAGGAGCCCTTTATGAGTATTGTAAACACCTTATCACTTGAAAGCAATAGAAAAATTAAAATTAATTTCGATGGAGGCGATTTATCCTCCGATGCAGGCTTACTTCTTATAAAAGAATTCATAAGTAAACTTGGCATGGATAAACTTTTCAGTCAATCATTTAATACCAATGATTCTGCATTATTCCGTTATCACACTGATAAAGAAAACCTTCTTCAGATGATATATATGATCATTGCAGGCTATTTTGAAGATGATTCTTCAGATGAACTTACAAATGATCCTGTGTTTAAAGCAGTGCTAAATAAAGACACTTTAGCATCACAACCGACCATTTCAAGATTTCATAATCGAATGGATGAGGATTCGCTGAATCAGTTCCTTTCAATAAATCAAATTCTTCGAAAGAAAGTTTATAGTGTTCAGATGCCTGAAGCCATCATTTTGGATTTGGACTCAACACTTCTTAATACCTATGGCAAACAGGAAGGCAGAGCATTTAACTTCCATTATCAAAGTAACGGTTACCATCCACTTGTTTGCTATGATGGCCTCACAGGAGATTTGATTAAAATTCAGCTTCGCGATGAGACTCAGTATTCAAGCACAGGAGTTGTGGACTTTCTTCAGCCTATCCTTGATGAATATCTTGAAGATTTTCCGGAAATTAAACTTCTCCTTCGTGGAGATAGTGGCTTTGCAACACCCGGTTTATATAAACAGTGTGAAGAAAACGGTACCGGCTATGTAATTCGTTTGAAAGAAAATGCTATACTTCGTGATAAAGCATCATATCTTGTAGATGAACTTGATGAAATCACAAAAAACAACAAAGTAGATTATGCTGTAGTTTATGGTGAATTCATGTATCAGGCAGGTCCTTGGCCTTATGAAAGACATGTTGTCTGTAAAGTTGCAAAACCTGAAAATCCAATGATTTACATGTATACATTCATTGTTACAAACATGGAATCATCCCCTGAATATCTTATCAAGTTCTATTGCAAAAGAGGCTTGATGGAAAACTTCATCAAGGAGAGTAAAACAGGTTTTGACTTTGCTTCTGTCAGCAGTCATACAAGAATTGTAAATGCCAACAGGCTTCAAATACATGCACTTGCTTATAACATATTTAATTGGTTTAGACGATTGACATTATCTGCAAATATGAGAAAACAACGCATTGATACTGTCCGTCTAAAACTGCTGAAGATTGCTGCAAAAGTAATTCGTTCAGCAAGGTATATAACATTCAAGCTGTGTAGCAGTTGCCCATATAAGGATGAGTTCTATAATACCCTATACAATATCAGCAAGCTATGTATACAGCTTGAATAACAACTAATAATGAACCTTGACAGCTTGATAACTACTTGTAAACTCTACCTAGGGGAAGTCTGCCCATTTTTAGGGGTATTAAGTCAGTTACAGCGTCATGGATTAAGTTTAAAGATTTATAGCATGGTAATTAACTTAAGTATTATACCGTGAATAATGCAGGTTAAATTAGAGCGAGAACCGTTAAGTCCCGCTCTTTTCCCTGTTATTGACATATCCTGACAGGGACTTCCAAAAGTTATAATATCCACAGGCTCTATTTCATAGCCTTTAATATCTGATACATCCTCTAGGTGCTTTACTTCCGGCATTCTTTTTGTTGTAACCCTGATGGGAAATGGCTCAATTTCTGATGCCCATAGCAGAATTCACATCTATGTGAAAAAATACCTTGTCCTTCACCAAAGAACCCCTCATAGCAATTTATCCAATTTGCTAAAAGAAGTTCTAAGTTTGTAACTAAATTATATCCATATTTTTCAAACTAATATCCAGGGCCTTTACCGAATGAGTCAAGGCACCACAAGATATAATATCTATGCCTAGGCCCCTATAGTCACCTATATTTTCTGGACTTATATTTCCAGATACCTCAATAAGGGCCCTGCCAGCTATAAGGTCTACAGCTTCTCTAATCTGGTCTATAGACATGTTGTCCAACATTATTATGTCACAACCTACATTAAGGGCTTCCTTAACCTGGTCCAAGCTTTCCACTTCCAATTCTATCTTTTTTGAGAAGGATATCTTGGCTCTTGTCTTTTCAACTGCCTGCCTGATGCCACCTGCAACACCTATGTGGTTGTCTTTTAACATGACCATATCAGATAGGTTGTACCTGTGGTTTTTTCCACCCCCAACTTCTACGGAATACTTGTCAAATACCCTGAGTCCTGGGGCAGTCTTCCTGGTGTCAGCCAGACTAACGGATTCATCTCCCAGGGCATCCACCATATACCTGGTCATACTAGCTATACCGCTCATCCTCTGAAGGAAGTTTAGCCCAGTCCTCTCAGCCAAGAGCATGGCCTGAGCCTTAGATTCAACTATAGCTATCTTATCGCCCTTGCATACCCTATCTCCATCCTTGTAGGAACAATTAAATTTTACACCTTCATCCAAGATTTTAAAGGCCTGGTAAAATACCTCTAGTCCACAAATTATACCGTCTTCCTTGGCTATCAAGTCTGCCCTGGCCATCCTATCCTCATCTATTATGGCATCGGCACTAATATCCTTGTAGTTGATATCCTCCATAAGGCTCTCTTTAATCTTATCAAGCATCTTAATTTTTAAGCCAGTATTCATAAAAATCATGGTTCCTTTCCTTTATTGTATCTACCAAAATCTTATGGTAGCCATCAACTATATCCTCTATCTTTCTAGTTTCTGTGTTTTCTTCCATATGGGCCCTAAAGTCTGGTAATAAAGTATTCAGGTTTTCACCACACTTCATACCACAGAAGCAGGCCTCTAAAAGTGAGTTTGATGCCAGCCTATTTCTACCATGTAGGCCTGTGCAAGATGTCTCACCTATAGCATATAGGCCTGTTAGGCTAGTCCTACCATCTATCTTGGCCTTGATGCCACCCATATGGTAGTGCTGGCCCGGGCATACAGGTATCATATCCTTCCTAATATCTATACCCTTGTCCATACAGTCCTGGAAAACTGTCGGAAACCGTTTATCAATCCTTTCCCTATCCCTTATATTCTCAAGAGATAGGTAAACATGGTCACTGTGGTCCTCCTCCATCTTTTGTCTTATGGCCTTGCTGACTACATCCCTGGGAAGCAATTCATCGATAAACCTGTCTCCATTAATGCCAAGCAGGATGCCTCCCTCTCCCCTCAAGGCTTCAGTTATCAAGCTATGTCTACCCATGGATTCATCATATAGGACTGTTGGATGTATCTGGATATATTCCAAATTTAATATCTCTAGCCCATGCTCCATAGCTATAGCCAAGGCCTCACCAGATACCGACTTATAGTTGGTAGATGAATTAAATATACCCCCTATGCCACCTGTTGCCAGGACTACTGCCCGGGCATATATATTCCTATATTGGCCACCAACAAAGACCCTTATGCCTACAGCTTTATTATCCTCAATTATCAGGTCGTAAAAAGTCGTATTTTCACAAATATCTATATTAGGCCGGACCTTCACCCTTTCTGCCATAACCTCACACATAGACCTGCCAGTAAAGTCTCCAACATGGTAGATCCTGGCCAGCCTATGTCCACCTTCCTTATGGAGACTATAGGTATCCTGGTCAATCTTGTCAAAGTTAACACCATAACCTATTAATTCTTCTACCACATCCAGGGATTTATCTAAGATATTCCTAACGACATCCACATCATTCTCATAGTGGCCTGCCTTTAAGGTATCCTCTATATAGTCATCTAGATTTCATGTGCTAGCCTAGCCGATATACCTCCTTGGGCCAGGTATGAATTAGCCTCATCCATACTCTTTTTAGATATTAAACATACCTGGTAAATAGTGTCTAATTTTAAGGCACAAGAAAGCCCTGCCGCACCACTACCAACTATTACAATATCATAAAAATCTCTCATTTAACTCATCTCCATCATCTTTTTGAGAGGTCGGCTGGCCCTCTCCATTAAGGACTCGTCAAGTATAATTTCTGGTCCTTCATCTACCAATACCCTGTATAGATTTCCAAGCTATTCTTTTTCATATCCTCACAAGGCTTCATAGATGAAGGTATAATAAATTCACTATCCGGTGATAGCTTATTCATCTGGTATAAAATGCCCTCTTCTGTACAGACAATATATCCCTTCTTCTTAGTCCTTCCAACATAGTCTAAGAGTGCCTTGGTAGATCCTACGCAGTCTCCAAGCTCAACTACTCGGCTTGTACATTCTGGATGTACAAGGACATCGTAGCCATACCTATTCTTTAAGTCCTCAACCTCCTCATATTCCACAAAGTTATGGTACTTGCAGTAGCCCTCATGGAATATAAAGTTTTTGTCCTCTATCTGGTTTGCTATATAGGATCCCAAATTTTTATCTGGCAAGAAATATATATTCTTGTTCGGTAGGGCCGATACTATCTTCATAGCATTTGAAGAAGTAACACAGACATCACTCCTAGACTTTACATCTGCTTTTGTATTTATGTAAGAGACTATAGCTACATCATCATACTTTTCCTTGATACCGTCTAAATCATCTAGGTTTACCATGTCTGCCATAGGACAGCCTGCCCCTATGTCTGGAATCAATATTTTTTTATCGGGATTCAAGAGCTTAGCACTCTCACCCATAAAATTGACACCACAAAAGCAAATAATCTTATTTTTTGCATTCTGGGCATCCTTAGCTAGCTTGAAGGAATCTCCAACCTTGTCAGCTATGTCCTGAACCTCACTATTAGCATAAAAATGAGCTAGGATCAAGACGTCCTTCTCCTCTTTCAAGCGTAAAATTTTCTCTTTTAAATTTTCAATTTCCCTTTCCATATATTCTCCTCAACATATAAGACTTGTTTAGTTTGTAGATATATATATATATACACCAACATATGTATAATACTATACATAACTTAAAATGTGAATAGAAAAGGGTGAAGAATCTTCCGAGTCCCCAAATCACATACGAAAAAGGAGGACTTCGGCATTTGAACATACCGAGTCCTCCGTAATGGAAGAAAAAAATACTAAATTATCATGATTAAATAATGAAAAAAAGGTTGTAAAAAAAGGGACATTATTATATTTGTATCGTATATGTTAAAAATTAACACTTTCATTAATAAATCCCTCCTTAATTATATTTTTTTATAAATATTTCACCCTCCTTAGTCAGATTAAGTTAAAAAAACTAAGTTGCTTTTGAAATATCCCTACCTTCAAATAAATTGAGATAGTTAAATATCACATCATTATCATGAACGATACTGTTCCACTCACAGAATTCGTGAAATATACCCATTAGTTTTTTATTGTTTACGCTGTTTGCCACATAATTGTTTCCGTATTCTCTCATGTATCGTTCTTTCAGCTTTGGAAACTTTTTATCTAAATGCGAATAAAAATATTCTCTGTTTCCCTCTCTGAGTGTAACTCCCATACCAAAGCATATTATTCCAAACACTTTTGCTTCCTTGCAATAATTTAAAATACCAATAATGTTTCCCTCCGTATCGTTGATAAATGGCAGTATCGGAGTTAACCAAACTACTGTTGGTATTCCCTCATCACGCAATATTTTTAATGCTTCAACCCTTTCTTTTGTTGTTGAAACATTTGGCTCTATCTTTTTACAAAGTTCTTCATCATAAGTTGTTAGTGTCATTTGAATTACGCATTTTGCTTTTGAATTTATTTCTTTCAACAAGTCTAAATCCCTTAAAACATTAGCTGACTTTGTTATAAGAGTTACACCGAAGCCAAATTTATTTATTATCTCAAGTGCCTGTCTTGTGTAATTTAGTCCAAGTTCCTCTTTAATGTATGGATCAGTCATAGAGCCTAAACCAATCATACATTTTTTTCGCTTTCGTTTTAGGCTCTCTTCCAAAAGACTGATTCCATTTTCCTTTACTTCTATATCTTCAAATTTATGGTTCATTTGATAACATTTACTTCTTGAGTCGCAATAAATGCAGCCATGAGTACAGCCTCTGAACAAATTCATTCCATTCTTTGAAGATAATATTCCTTTTACTTTTGTAAAATGCACTTTACTATCCTATTCCGGCTATTTTGATTTACAATTTTTCTGATGAGCTTTTAACTTTTTCATAGCCCAATCATAATGACTTGATGTTGTACTTACAAAATAGGAACCAAGCATACTACCTACTGTCCACTTATAGACACCTTTAGAAAACAATTCTTCACTTGTAAATTTCAGCTAATGCTAATACATCACTATGGGATTTATGAAACATATCCGTAGCGTCTTCAAGAGAAGTATTTTGATGTTTCTTCCAAAATTCCACATTCATATCTCCATAAGTTTTCCAGTTATACGGTTCAGGCAAAAATGGTTTTTCTTCTCCCTTTTGATTGGAATGTACCCAATTCAAAATAAGCTGATGCCATTCATAGAGATGGATTAAAACATCTCTTAGATTCTTATCTCTTTTCCAGTGGGCTTCTTTTTTCTTTTTATCTTTTGAAAAGTCAAATGGTGTATTTAACTCTTCCTCAGTCATCTTTGAGATAAATAAATTTAACTTTTCATAGTTTTCCTTAGCAGCAATCATTAACTCATTTTTTGTCGTTGGTCTTGACATAATTTTTTACTCCTTCCATCTCTTTAGAGTTGGGAAAAACTCCATCATCATTTTTCTTGCACTATCTTCATTCATATCTTTATTGGATTCGACTACATGAGGAAGGCATATCTCAATCATTTCCTCCATTGTTCCCTTAAAAGTAAATTCGCCTTTCTCAAAGCAATACTTACAATAATCTTCATTTACGCTTCCATCTGAATTTGTACCATAAAGCTCTGTTCCCTCTCCCATAGGCATGCCACAACATTGACAATATTTCGTATCCATTTTTTCCTCCTTATCTTTATTTAAGATAATTATATCTCACCATACTTGACACCATCTGTCATATTATATATTTTTCTGCCATTTTATTTATCATTTTTTTAATTTGTATTCTAACTTCTTCAGGTTCCAATACTTCTGCTTCATCTCCAAATGAAAAAAAATATAATTGTATAGATTATAATCATTTGGTATTTCTATTTCGGAATATAAATTTCCGTCATTATCTTCTGTAATTTCTCCGTTTATCTCATCATATACCCTGAAAGCAACTTTACGATCAAACTTAACTTTTATATGCACTGTATTCTCATGTGGCATTTCTTTCTTGAGTATTGCATTTTCAAAGCTGTCATCAAACTTTTCAGTATGAATTTCTAAATTCTTTATCCGGGACAATTTGAAATATCTAAAATCATTTCTGAGCAAACACAAGGCATATAGATACCAGTCCTGACTCTTGAAAATCAATCTCACAGGTTTAACACTTCTGTCTGTTTCTTTTTCATTGCTGCTAAAATATGTGAATGAAATAATGTTTTTACTTAAAATTGCAGATTTGATATCATCAAATGTTTTTTCATACATCTTATTGTTTTGCCAATTATTAAAGTCAACCTCTATCCAACTGGTATTTTTCATTTTAAAGAGTGCAGAGAGTTTTGTTAGGAGCTCATTCTCACGCTGTATTGTGGTATTATCCAATCCTTGAAGAGCTGACATAATTTGCTGTTTCTCATTTTCAGACAGCAGTGATTTACTAAGAACAAAATCTTCAGCAATTTCTATTCCGCCGCCCTTTCCTTGCAGCGCATAAATGGGAATACCGGCACTGCTGATAGAGTCAATATCCCTATAAATTGTTCTGACTGATACCTCAAATTTATCAGCAAGCTCATTTGCTGTAACTTTTCCTTTTTCTAAAATGTAATATAGTATCCTAAATAGTCTATTATCTTTCATCGTCTTAACATCTCCTACAGTTATTATACCACAATAACTTGACAACTGTTGTCATGTTATGAAATGTTTTTCAAATCATGATAGTGCTGCTTATCTTATTAACTGTTATAAAAAATAATCAAATTCCACTTCTCATACCACCTCTCTTTTTAATTTTTTGCATAAGAAAAAGCGACTAAGATTTCTATTTCTTAATCGCCTTATATCTTCAGCATTTAATTTTATTCGGCTCGGAAAATTGTTTTTAAGCTTTAGTTATCGGAACCCAAAGTTCCATTTTGTAGTCTTTGCTATCCATATCACCTTCATAGTAATATTCAAAGTCAGACTTTCCTGAGTGAACATAGCCATGCTCGGGAAAGAATACTTCCATCGCATATTTCCATCCGGTATGAATGCAATCTGGAACACTTCCTGTTAACTCTACAACGGCATACTCTGCTTCATCAACTTCTAAAACATCTAAGCCCATGCTTCTTGCTTTGTCTACATCATTAACGATATAACCCGCCATATAGTTTATTGTACTCGGGTTTTCCACATCATGGCAAACACCTACACTCTGACCGCTCCCCAAACTTGCAAGTTCATCGTGGCTATATTTTTCATATAGTTTACCCCAGACACTCGGACATAGCGATGAATTGATGTTTTGTTCATTTACCCCTGCAACTGTAAAGGCTTTTTTCTTTTGAATTGTAATGTTCATGCTTCTTCCTCCTCTTACACTTAGTGCTAATTGCACTCGTGAGACTAATTTGAATGGTTTCCCATTTCTTACCTCCGAAGGAGTAAATCCATGAAAATTCTTAAAAGCTGTTCCAAACGAATCTGATGACTCGTATCCAAATTTGAAGGCAACATCAATAATCTTTTCGTCCGTATCTCTTAATATAATGGCTGCTTCCGTCAATCTTCTGCTTCTCAAATAGTCTGAGAGTGTTGTTTCGGTTAGAATAGAAAACAAGCGGCTGAACATCGAATAAGAGTATCCGGATAACTGAGTTACTTTCTTTTCGTCAATTTCATCATCAAGAACTGTTTCAAGATAATCAATCGTATTGTTAAACGACTTAATAATATTCATTTTGATTCCCCCTTTCTTTTGGTTTATTTTAGTATAGAGGAAGATTTCTTTTCTTACCCTACAGTATCCGTACAAATTTTATAGGCTTCATCTCATAGAAATCTCCATTCCGCGGGCAAGCCGCGGCACAAATAGTAATGAAAGTGTTTTATATCTCAACTCTGTGATTTAAAATATATAACAAGAAGCTATACTACAAAGCACGGAAGGTAAAGTTGTAAAAACTTTCTCTGTTTTAGACAGCATAAAAATCAGTGTAAGTTCTGTCTTTTCAAGCACAAATAAGTGGTATCATGAATCCGTACACTTAGAATTGTTAAAGCTCTTTGTTTTATTGTGTGGCAGTTCAGTCAATGGCTTCTTATCTTTTACGAAAGGAGTTACACTATGAAAGTTACTTATCAAACCTGTTGTGGTGTCGATGTTCACAAATCTTTTCTCGTTGCCACAATCATCAAAACTACCGCCGGTATTGAACCTTCTTATCAAAAGAAGCGATTCTCTACCTTCAACAATTCTATTTTAGACTTTAAATCATGGCTTCTTGAAAATGAATGCCATGATGTCTGTATGGAATCCACAGGTAAATACTGGGTTCCTGTCTTTAATCTTCTCGAAGATCAAATCAACGTTACCATTGCTAATCCCAAATGGGTTAAAGCTGTTAAGGGTAACAAGGACGATACAAAAGATTCTAAATGGATTGGAGACTTATTCTGACTGGGACTTGTGAAAAGCAGCTATATTCCTTGTAGGTTGATCCGTATTCTTAGAGAATACACAAGATATCGTTACAAGCTTGTTTCTTGCCGTTCAAGTGAAAAGAATAGATATCAGAATGCTCTTACTGTTTGTAATATCGCATTAGATTCTGTTGTATCCGATATCTTTGGGAAGTCATCCTCATCCATTATCGATTATCTGCTTGAACAATCAGGTACTACGATTAACCATGAAGAAATCGCTTCAAAACTTCTTAAGAGCCTCAAATCCAAAGAAGACGCTGTGATTGAATCTATCGAAGGATATCAGATGACTGATGCCCAGAAATATCGTATGCGCCTAATTCGCGCACATATGGATTATATCACAGCTGAAATCAATGATATAGATAAACAGATTGAATCTTTGATTTCTTCCGATCCTGATTATGATAAAGCTATCCGGTTGCTAACTACCATTCTGAGTGTCAAACATGATAGTGCAATTACTATCATCTCCGAAATTGGTATTGATATGTCTCAGTTTTGTAATTCTAAACGCTTATGTTGTTGGGCAGGTCTTACCCCCAGCAACAATGAATCTGCCGGTAAGAAGAAATCTGTCCGTATTACACGTGCTGGTGTCTACCTCAAACCTGCATTAGTACAGTGTGCTCATGCAGCCGTGAAATCTGCCAAGTCTCCTTACTACAAAACGAAATATGAATCCCTTGTTAAACGCCGTGGCAAGAAAAGAGCTGTTATTGCCATTGCCCGTATGATTCTTATAGCCATCTACCGGATGCTGTCTACCGGAGAGGTATGGAATCCAAGCGATCTTTACAAAATCGATATGCCTGCACCTTTAGCTGAAAAACAGAAGGCTAAGGCTATCAAGCAAGCCAAAAAACTTTTACAAAAGGAAGGACTGCTTCCTCCTGATGAACCTTTAGCTTCTTGATCAATCTACTAAATCTATATCCTCAAATAAGTTGCCTACTTAAGACAGCTTATTTAAGTGCGCCGGTTTACGGCTTACCTCTACTTTCTTTCACACTAATGCTTACCACAATGAGAACAATGATAACGCCTCTTTTTCAAAAATAAAAAACATGATTTACCCTGCAAAGGAATATCTTTAATCTTTTGAATCCTATAGTCATGTACTTTAGAAGTCAATGCGTTGCAGTTAGGACATGAATGAGGCTTGATATCTGTCTGAATATAAAATGAGATTGCATGATCATTTATAGATTTTATATTGACTTTTGCTTCATCAATGCCTAAAATTTTAGCTAGGTCGTTCATATGAACACCTCCTCCAAGTGTAGTTGTGATGAACTGGGGACTTGGAGGTTTTTTTATTTATAATAATAAAAAATGTTGAGATTAGCAATTGCCAACCCTCAACATTAATTATAGAGCCAAATATTTTTTTGAAACTTACACAAAAAAAGCTTGACATCCTCTAAATTTTCAGGTTCAAAATATTTGCTCATTGTAACTACCTCTTTTTCCTTCTAAAGATTTTTAACTTATTAGGTCAAGATGTTACAACAGTGTTATATCACAACACATCAAAAAAACTTCTGTATAATGCAGATATATAGGTAGAACCTAAAAAATTGGCTCTACCCATATCTGAATCTTACAAAGATTATACCAATTTTTGAAGTTTACAGAATACTTTCAATATCCTCTTTTTCATAAATTATTAAACGAGATATTTTTTCTCCCATTCTCTCTCATACTGTATCGCAATTTCACTGATATCAGTATAATCAAACTCTGACTTCATATTCCCCTCAGAATCAACTATCATTGTCATTACAGTCCATCGATTTTTTTCATCCAGATCTTTTCTTTGTGGAGAAACTATCTTATCAATATTCATAAATACCCCAATTAGCTGTGCTCTGTTTATCTCTTTTTGGCTAAAGCAATCTATATATACCCCACTCTCATTACATGTGTGATATTTCATTGTGTAACTACCTTCGGTATATCCGATAAAAATAAGCAATTTCTTCCATTCTTTTGGCAATACAGGTTGCAAAATATCAAATATATCTTGAAAAACTTTATTATCCATGCTTCTAACCATTAGTGAACACCCTCATACTTTCTTTTCCATCAATACTATAATTAACAACTAAAGCTTCCGGACGCCTAGAATCTCCAGAATATATTACTTCAATATTCACATATACTTTCTTTCCGTCTTTAACTTCTTTTGCTAATTCATTTTCAAAATTCCTATAGTCTTTTCTATTTATATCCGCATCCTGTGGAATCATATTTTCTAGTCTGTTTGAACCATCAAATTGATCTCCTATCAAATGCCCTCTATCATCACCATCTTTTTGGTCACCTTTACCAATAGTTTCTATAGAGTCGCCAATTATTAATCGACCATCCCTATCCTTAATATGCAATATACCCTCAACCAATATAATTATTCCCCTATCATCGGTTTCATAACTATATCCATTTATTTCATACTTATTGTTTGGCAACAGGTCATCACCAATACGATACAAATTGCCATTATCATCGTAATATTGTCTATCCTTATCAATAAAAGAATATTCTATATCAAGATTGCATTCTGTCCTAATAAAATTTGGAAAAATACTTTTTATACCCTCTGAAATATTTTCCCCTACCTCAGATGTCACCAAATCCACTAGTTCTTTTCCATCTTTAAAAAAATCCGGAAAAATAGATTTTCCTTTATCACGAGATTCATCGCTTGTATCTCTTACATCTTTTACAAAATCTTTACCACCCTCCGAAAATTCCATTTAAATAACATTCCTTCCCATATATTCCATCCATCTATTGAAGTTTTCTACATCATGGGGATTTTCCAAACTTCTAAAATGAATCAAACACTCCAATATACTATTTAATAACTCTATAGACATACTATCTGTTTGTATAGTCATCTCTTGAATTAACCTGCTGTTCCATTCTTCAATATTATCCGATGAATTTGCCCTTTCAAATATATTATTATCCCTATCTACAATATAAGTTATAAACTTCCCAACTTTCTCTCTATTCATCTTTTTTTGTTTAAACTTATATGTCTAAGTAATTCAAGTTTTTATTGACGATAAAATATCTGCTCCAATTACAGACTTTTTCAGCTTTTTCAATATCATTAACTTGAGGCTCAATTTCATTTATATTTGAAAGCAAATACTCTATAACTTTTTGTTGTATTAGATGTATCAAGTTTATTCAAATTAGTTTCTAATCTATACTCCTTACACTTAGTATCATACTTATCAATTTTACACAAAACTGCCTCTATCCATTTATTTTGATAAACAGCTGCAACACCTGTAGGGAGTTTTGCAATCTCAACAATTTGTTCATCTTTCAATCCTGCCGCTCTTCCTACGAGCTCTCTATCATCAAAATCTGGAAGATTCATTATTATTTTTGTATTCGTATTCCTTATAACAGACATATCCAATAACCCCGGAGATTGGTCTGCAATAATAAAACCTTCTCCATAGGTTCTCATTTCAGCAATTGCATTTGATAACATCTCTACGGATTTCCTAATAGATTTGAGCTCTCACTTGACTGCTCTGTAGATGTTCTTCTAAGAAGATTGTGAGCTTCTTCCAAAACTGTAACATGTGCTAAATCACTATCAGGATTCTTATTTGTCATTCTATGCTCCTGAAGCTTCAAGACAAGTATACCCATTATAAGTGCTTTTGTTTCACTTGAGCCCACCCTACTAATATCCACTATAACATTTTTGTCAAATAGTTCTTCTGCTGAGATCTCATTCGCTTGAAATATTACCCCATTAATCCCGTTAGTTAACGATCGCATTCTAGTTACTAATGATCCTATATAATCCCCTTTATTATCACTTGAATAATCACTTTCATTCAGTACTTGCTTGATCTGAATCATTACGTCACCAAATGTCGGAAATAGCTCGATGCTGTATCTGTTTTCCGATTTTATCAAATCCCAACCGGCTGAGGTATACGCTCTCTCAATAGCATCTTTTAAAATTGCAGGCATTGCAGCATACATAGGCCAACACACATTAAATATTTCAACTAACCTATCCAAATGCTCTAAAATATGGACTTCTTCAACAGGAAAACTAAATGGATTTATTCTCAAAAGTTTACTATCATTCTTTAATGGATTAGTCCCATATACCTCTACATCATCATTTTGTCCTAATACTTTCTTGTATTCACCCTTAGCCGGCTCAATTACAAGAAATTTTTTGTTTTCCTTTACTAACTGATTAAGTAGCCAATATACTGTATTTGATTTTCCCGAGCCTGTGGTTCCGGTTATAAAAGTATGCATTACAAGTGAATTTATGTCCAATTTAACTTCAGTATCTGAAATAGCTCCCATATTAAAAACATCACCGATTCTACATTCCGGCTTGCCTTCTTCATTTGTATACTTCACTACTTCCTTACCAAACTCTGCATACTCAATAACAGGTAAACCATACACAGACCTTAATGGAAGCCCCATGTGTAAAGGCAATTCCAAACCACTTACAATCGTACCCGCAGTGTATGTTACAAGATCATCTTCAGTATTCACTACTTCAGATATTGGCATAGCAAATAGAGGATGCTCAAATCTCCTAAGATACTCCTTCATGGCCTTCACTTTTTCAGGCTCATGGTCTTTTTCACCATTCCAAAAATTTATAGCACCGGTTTCCAATGAAGATCCCTCTCCTATCATAAGTGCTCTGAATGTATTTGCTCCCAACATACAACTTGCCTGCTTTCCAGAAATGAAATATACAGAACAGTTATATGCACCATAGTCCTCACATTCTTGAACTCTATTTAAAAGATCATCTATTCTCACAAGTATATCATCTATAGGTTTATTAATATTTTCAATCTGTAGACTTTTACCTGTCCCCTTCGTATCAGTATTACCTTCAGTTATTGTTTCTGTTTTTGATTCTGATTTCGATTTACTTATAGTTTCACTGGTTGTATTGGAAAATCCTGCATTCAGCCCTCCTTCAATCCCCAATGATTTTCCCACGGAATTTGCTATTGTATCTGAAATAGAGCTACCTTCTGTTGATCCACTCATTGCTGCTCCAACAACAGGTAATGCTTTACTAGCAACCATTATCGCTCCTCCTAATGGTGGAAAGCAGTTGCCACAAGTGGTCCAACCAATTTACATAATCCTCCTGCAGCAGCCATAGCCTGACCGGCTCTTGCTACTTTTGTTGGACTTGACTTACTTGTGCTCACTGAATGGGAATATTCACTGCTTGAACTTTTAGATGAATTGATACCTATATTGGCACCAAAACTTCTAGTATGCGATTGTGTATGTGAAGTTCCTGTTGTTATAGACTCTGATATACCATTGCTTAAACTTTTCATAACAGCATAACTTTCATTACTACTATACGACCAGGTGCTTTTTCTGAATGCTGACAACGAGCTATATATACTTTCGTACCCATCTCTAATTAAACTTTGTTCAGTTGTTGAGATAGGTTTTGCTATAAATACAGCCGTATATGCATTCCCCTGCATCACATCAATCAACCGCTCTATACCTTGTACAAAAGTTTTATCCTCTGTCTTTGTTTTATCTCTCCTTGACGCTATACATGAAGTTGAGGAAATATACTTTGCTGAATCTCCAAATATCTCATCCATCACTCTGGGAAGAACTTCCTTTGATGGAATATCTTTAAAAGTTGTTCCAGGAAAATTGCTTTTTAAGCCATTTTTTAATGTTTCAAATGATATTGTCAAATTCTTTTTTTCTTGTTTATCAAAGCCTGCATTCTTAACTCCTATATATATTTTTGCGGGAGCTTTTGTATTCGCAACATCCACCATTACTACCAAATTGCAGCCAAGGGACATACTTGCATGATAAACTGTGGTAAGCTTTTGAAATATATCTTCACCTTTTTTTTGTACCAATTTCTCTAATTCAACTAATCTGATGCAGTTTTCCGTATCTTCATCCAGCAGTACTTGTGACGGCGATACTACAGGAAATAAACTCAAATCACTTAGATATTTTTTGTATACAGTATATTGAGCCAGCCCTATAGAGTTTGCCAATTTACTATAATTTCTCACATCAATTTGATTTTCCATACTATAATCCCCCTTTTATTTCTCATATGTCTCCAACTCTTTTACTCTTTCCTTTGCTTTAGAATGACCTAAGTTTGCAGCTCTACGGTAATATTTCATCATATCCTTACCTGCATCTGTTTTAACAAACTTATCATATTTCATTACTGTAGCGACACCTGCTCCTAAAATAGCCGTCGGTATTGTAACAAAATTTGTTACCGGTATTAGTACTGAGGCTGCTAACATAACCCCGGTTTTTAATACGCCCTTTGGGTTAATTTGTACATAATATGATTCCGCTATTTTAAAGCAACAATCAGCATCAGGATTTTGTGCATCAGCACCTTTTTTGTACCACTGAAATGCAACCTCCAAATCCTTCTTTACTCCTGTACCAAGCTCATAGCAGCGTCCCAAAAAAAACATTGATTCAACATCATTGTTTTTGATTGCTTTGTTATACCATTCTATAGCTTTAGTATAATCTTTTTCTATACATTCATATAAAAGTCCTAATCCCAGCTGTCCGTTAGAGTTATTATTTTCTGCTGCCTTTTTATACCATTTCTCTGCACTTACATAATCTGCTTTCCCTAAATATCCCCTTTTATACAACCATCCCAATCTCCATTGTCCTTCTGCATTATCATTTTCTGCCGCCTTTTTCCACCATTTCTCTGCATTTACATAATCTACTTTACCTAAATTTCCTGATGCATACAAAACTCCCAATCTCCATTGTCCTTCTGCATTATTATTTTCTGCCGCCTTTTTATACCATTTCTCTGCATTTACATAATCCTCTTTCCCTAAACATCCCAATTCATACAACCATCCCAATCTCCATTGTCCTTCTGCATTATTATTTTCTGCCGCCTTTTTCCACCATTTCTCTGCATTTACATAATCTACTTTACCTAAATTTCCTGATTCATACAGCCTTCCCAACCTCCATTGCCCTTCTGCATTATTATTTTCTGAGGCTTTTTTATACCATTTCTCTGCATTTACATAATCTGCTTTCCCTAACTTTCCTGATTCATATAACCATCCCAACCTCCATTGCCCTTCTGCATTATTATTTTCTGAGGCTTTTTTATACCATTTCTCTGCATTTACATAATCTGCTTTCCCTAACTTTCCTGATTCATACAACCATCCCAACCTCCATTGCCCTTCTGCATTATTATTCTCAACAGCTTTTAGATACCATTTCAAAGCTTCTTTGCAGTCTTTATCATATAACTCATTCCCCAGATCAACCTGTGCCTTGTCATCTCCTGACTCCGCCACTTTTTTCAACCATTTCAGTGCGGTTACTCTATCTTTCTTTACATACTCATCCGTTGCCAATATTTTATATAGTTTATATTGAGCCTTTGCATAACCTGCTGATGCCGATTTTTCATAATAATCAATTGCATTTGACAGTGCATCTTCCTTAGAACATTCAATCCCTTTTTCCTCAAAATTAAAGTAATATTCTGCAACACAAAAAGATGCTTCTGCAGACTTACCAAACTCAGCCGCTTTTTCATAATGTTGTAATGCCTTTTTATACAATCCCCTATGTTCAGCTTTTCTAGCATCTTCTAAATGTATTTTAGCAATTTCATCATCACTTAATTCATCTACACCATATCCATATTCTCTAATCAATCTTTCAAATATATCCTTGCTTTCCTTTGGACCCTGAAATTCAAACTAAGCTTTGTCTCACTATCATCTATATTTCTTTTTATTTCCTGAATCAGACCTTCCCATCCATCTCTACCATTTGAAGGAACAAACCAATCCTGAATTGGTTTATGTCTAATTGGTGATATATCATCCATTTCTATTCCGTCAACAATGATACGCTCCAGTTCATTTGAACATATTACTACTATTCTTACATTCATATCTTTCACCTCTCCAATATAAAAATTTATCCATTAATCTAAATCCATACAAGATAATCATATTTGTCACTTTTACTTTCCCTCTATCACCCTCACATTCTCCCCCTGGCTCTTTAACCACATATCAATTCCCTTTCCAAACACCTCTGCCTTAATAATATACTTACCATCCTTTTCGCTTTCTATCTTTGCTGTGGGTAGGCGGTCTAGGATTGCATCCACATCGGTGCCGGTATATTCAAAGCGGATTCTGTTCAGCTTTCCGCCATACATAAACTGGACTCTTTTTCTGAATTCGCCCTCTTCAAATCTGTCTTTGTAGGGCATTTTAAATCGCTCTTCAAGCAATTTGTAACTTACAATTCTATCCACTCGGTATATGGTGGGGAAGGCATCGTTTATTACATCAAAGTTTTCCAGAACTTCCTTGTCATCTATAAATGCGGTTATATAAAAGTAGTATTCTGAGAATATTATCCCTACGGGCTTTATTTTTCTTTTTACAATCGCCTTATCTTTGGTTCTCCTGTACTCAAGTTCTACATATTTGCAGCTTCTTATGGCCTGGCCAAGACCCCATAATGTATCAAGGAAGTTGGTTTTATGCCTCAGTTCTATATAATGATGTTCTTCATTTCCTATCAGCTCCCTAACCGGCTGTCTGTTCTCTTTAGGTACGCAGCAACTTATAAGCTTATCAAGAATACCTTTCATTTCATCCTTAGGAAAGGCTCTGCTGTCTAACAATATTTTACATACTGCAAGTGTTTCGCTGTTTGACAAGGTTCCCTGATACGAGGATTCGATTCTGTACCCTCCTGCCTCTTTATCAAAGATTATAGAGTTTATAATACCGTTATTTGTCACCTCAGAACCCACATAATCTTTTATGGCTGCAATATCTCTTTGTATGGTTCTTTCATCCACATTAAAGTTTGCCGCTTCTTCACTTTTATTTACAATATGGCCCTTCACCAGCTTGGAGTATATCTTTAGCAATCGTGACGACTTATCCATTCCCTCAATCTTCATACCTCATCTCCTATATGCCTATTATAATATATTACATGGACATATTATGTCATTTTAAATTTTTTATTTAAAAATATTATTATAAATCCGGCAGAAAAATCTTTATAAAACCCATGACATTGAGAGTGATATAATCCGCCATCAATCTAAAGTGAACCCATTTGTCAAAACAATTTTTCAAAAAATTTAAGTTGGATTTCGGAAGAGATTATTCCATCCCTTTCTCCCTTAGTTACCCACCAAGTGTGGATATATGAACTGTCAAGGGTGTGCTGCAAAGCAGCTTCCGAAGGAACCCTTTACAGCTCATATATCTGCACTTATACTACACACAATAAGGAGAAACAGGATAATTACCTATCTCGGTATACTTCTTCCGGTGTGCGGTATTTTAAGCGTGAGTGTGGACGCTCGTGATTATAAAATTTTATATAGTTATGAATTCCGATACGAGCTTCTTTTGGCGTCTCGTAAGCCTTAGGATATATATCCTCATATTTTATGGTTCGCCAGAGCCTTTCTATGAATATATTATCATAGGCACGCCCACGGTGATCCATACTGATTCTGGAATCTGCATCCAGAAAAATCTGTGTGAACTTTGGGCTTGTAAAATGACTTCCTTGGTCTGAATTCATGATTTCAGGACTGGATACATTTAATGCCTTACGACTGGTATCAATAACAAAATCTATTTCCATAGTATCACTCAATTGCCAGTGTAGCACGAATCTTGAATACCAATCAATAATTACTACCAAGTATAGCCAGTTTGTTTTTACAGGAATATAGGTGATATCAATCGACCATAATTGATCCGGATGGTCGATTTTAAGCCCTTTTAGCAAGTATGGATATATTTTATTAGCTGGCTCAGGTCTGCTTGTATTTTGCCGTGGATATATTGCCTGTATACCCATTTCCTTCATATGGCGAAGGACTGCTTTATGATTAATCACATAATGCTCTATTTCATTCATATACCAACAAATGCGACGGTATCCATACATTGGATATCTGGTATAGATTTTATCAATCATCTGCTTTATATGTAAATCTTCCGTGGAATGCAGAATCGGCTGATAATAAAGACCGCTTCTGTTAAGCTCTAAAAGGAGAACTTGTGTAGATATAGGAAGGGTTGAGCCATTCATGTCAACAAGCAGACGGCGTTGTGCTACATTAAGCTCAGAAACTAGATTTTTTTAAAGCCACTCGTTCTGAGTGGTAAGTTTGCCAATCTGAGCATATAAATCATTTATTTCGGATTCATATGCTTTTTGAGCTTTGCGTTCTTTTGATAAATTATCTTGGAATAGTGTATACTATAATGGTATCATAAATTAAGACACTTTTTCAGACAAATTTTAATGAATCTGATATACTAAAATCAGTATGAAAGAGAGGATTCATTAGTATGTCCCAACAAAGAAGAAATTTTAGTGCCAAGTTTAAATCAGATCTTGTAATCGCGTTGCTTAAGGGTGAGAAAGATCTCAATACACTTGCAACTGAGAACAATATCCAACCAAACCTGCTCCGTAATTGGAAAAAAGAATTCCTTAACAATGCTTCCGCTGTGTTTGATAACAAGCGTGAGGAAAATCTCAAGGATAATCTTGCCGAAGAACGCAGGGAAAAAGCAGAGCATGCCAAAAAGGTTGGTCAGTTAACCATGCAGGTTGACTGGCTCAAAAAAAATCTGAAGAAATTTGTGGACCTGACTACGAGAGTATGTTTAGTCCAAAACCTTTTGACGACTAAAGAAATACCTGCTTCTACCGGAGCAAAGCTGCTTGATATCAATCGTACAAGCATATACTATAAGGGTTCTCCTGTATCATATGAAGAGCTAACTTGTAAAGAGATTATTGATCATCTTCACACGGATAATCCTACTTGGGGTGCGAGACAAATGTCTACACAACTCAAAAATAGAGGACATCATGTAGGGCGCTGTAAAGCACATCGTTATATGAATGAGATGGATATTTACCCAATCTATCCGAAGATGAATCTCTCAAAGCGTATGCAACAGGCTAAGGTATGTCCTTATCTTCTTCGTAACACAGTTATAGACGCTCCAAATCAAGCATGCTCTATAGATATTACATATATACCAATCAAACACGGATTTCTATATTTGACTGCTGTAATTGACTGGTACAGCTGCTGTATCGTTGGTTGGGAAGTTGATGATACGCTTGATACAGTAATGGTTATCAATGCCCTAAAAAAAGCATTTGCTGTAGCAAAACCACAGATTTTAAACTCAGATCAAGGTTGCCAATTTACAAGCCAACAGTATGTTGATTTTGTAAAAGAAAATAATATCCGCCAGAGCATGGACGGAAAAAGTCGCTGGGCTGACAACATCATGATCGAACGCTGGTTTCGCAGTTTCAAGTACGAGGAGGTTTATCTGACGCAATATGACAACATCAAGGAAGCAAGAACTGCGATTGGACGTTACATCCACACTTACAACTTTGAAAGATGCCATTCTGCCCTTGACTACAAAACACCGGCTGAATGCTACTATCCGGCAATGCTATTGCCGTATGTAGCTTAATGGATATATGGAGCTTGGGGAGTGTTTCACTATCCTCCCCTTACACTCTGTTACTTATCAACCATATCAGTTCATTATAAAAATCTAAAATTTTTGTCTTGACAACTGAGCCACTATAAAGGAAAACGATACATTTTCAAATATAGGTTTTACATATCCATAATATGAGAAAGTGAGGTTTTCAATTTTAATTGCCAACATAAAAACACCTCCTTACAATCCTATTTTTACTTAATATTATACCATTTTTTTAAGCCCTTTTTTCCATATCTACTTTTTGTGGTACTTGACAGTTACCTATAAAGTTAAAATACACATCAACTTGTTGTTTTCTGTCTTTTCCTTTTCTTCCTCCTGTTGATTTGTGGACTACAACTTTTTCTATATATTCATTTATCATTGGTACTGTCAGTTCCTCAATATCGGTATATTTCTCTATCATTTTTTTAGGAATTTATCGCTGTCAACTTTTTCTCTGATGATAGCTTTCTATTTCATCTTCAAAATACTGTATTTGATTTTCTAAATCTTATTGCTCCGTGTCATAGATATTAAATAATCTATCAAAAGTGTTTTTACAGGAATTTTACCAAGTGCATGGTCTTCATATAGTTTTGTAATTAGGGTTGTTAGTTCTTCATTCCTTGAGGACAATTTTTCTAATTTCTCTTTATATCCTTGATATTTTTCTTCTCGTTTTTCATCGGATAACTTGTTCATCACTTTTAGAAATTCTTGCTTTTCTTCTTTTGCAAAAAAGGACTTTATCTTTGGTTAATATGTCTGCTATCTGTGTTACTCCATATACCTCTATTACAAGCCTGAAAATGCGTTTTACGACCTTTGAACTCTCTTTATCGACAAGTATCCTGTTTGTTCTTAGGATTTCTATAATAGCCGTATGGAACTCTTGGTGATACTCTTTTACCCTCTTCCATTCTTGCTCTAAAGTCTTTTACCGGTATTTCTTCCAGTTGCCCTTTTTTCGCCATATCTTTGAGCTTGACTTCATTTCCGTTTACTTTAACGAGTTTTTCAAGTCCTCCCAGTTTTTTCAATAGCGTTAAAAGAAGTTTTCCGGTTACTAAAACCATGAAAGGATTGTTGCCTTATAGTCTTTATAGGTCTTTCCAGTACTTTTGCTGTATGCGGATAGTCTTTCGATATAGTTATCAAGCTGTCCGTTCATCGTGATTTGCAATTCTGATACATCTTCATCTGTTAAAAACACATTTTGAAATGTGCCGAGCTTCATAAAATCTCTCTTACTATACTCACTCTTATTATTATCTATATAGTTAGGGTAAAGAGTTTTTACTTCCTGAAGTAAAAGTTTTTAACTTCAAGAGGTCAGTTTCTTTTACTTCCGATATACTCATAAAGTCTTTTACATAAATGATGTTCGGCTTTCCAAGTCCAAGTCTTACTCTTTCAATCAGTCCAATGCCTTTTTTGACATCAAGTTCATCCAATATTTTTATTGCCGTAGGCTTTGAGATATTTCTTCTTTTCATAATTTCTTCGACTGTAAAGTAGATGAATACTCTGCCTTCTTTGTCTATCCAGTTATTCTTAAATGACATTCCTGTCCGTTTCAAAAGCATGGAATAGAGTATGATTGCTTCGGCAGACAGCCCTCTAAATCCTTCTCCGGCAACCAATATCTCCGGCACTTTTGGAAAATTAAATCTCTCTGCTTCCCTGTTATAGAAATAGTCAAAGTCCATAATTCCTCCTTCCTTGATTTTTTCGCAAAGAAAAAGACGATAGTTTTTTCTATCGCCTCCCATAACCATTTTATGGCAGCAAATACACACATCAGCATAAGTAAATATAGGATTGCTGTTCCTACACTAAGCAAGAATGTCAGAAAGGCAGTTAGGATACTTAGCGATAAGCTAAGTGGAATCAAGATTATTTCCATCTCATAAATACCCTCCATTTCTATTAAATCATTTTAAAATGCCTTAAAGCATCTATGATAGCTTCCTCTTTTTCCAGTGTGCATTTTGGAATAACCTGTTTCTCTTTTTTCGATTTATTATAATTCTCCCACAGTACAATGCCACATTTCTTTTTAATCTGGGCAATATAGAGTGCTGAAACTTTCAAACCAAATTTTTCTAATATATATATTCCTTAATCTGAGCATAAGTAGCTTTGCTTGCAGCACTTGTCAAATCAAGCTCATCCAGCTTAATTTCAACATCTATATGCTTATCAACATCAAGTTTGGACAATAATGCTACTGTCTCGACA
>BNJU01002566.1_pt1 | contig 91304 bp, 109 predicted proteins | sample 8539281 | NCBI WGS metagenome assembly BNJU01 (sample SAMD00202456, study PRJDB9452) | human saliva metagenome | isolation source: human saliva | place: Japan
GAAGTCTGTCGTTACAGATCAAGCATTTAACATTAGAGTTGAGACAGAAAATGGAAATTATATTGGCCCAGCCAGCCATGTCTTGGTTCTCCTTACCAACTATTTTGCTGACAAAAAGATCTTTGATGAAGACAAGGATGGTTATGCCAATATTTTGATACTAAAAGATGCCTCAATCCTTACTAAATTGTCAGTTATCCCAGATTTATTAAAAGGGATGTCGTCGTAAATGATAATATCGAGTATATAAAAGCTCGTCATATAAAAAAATTTCTTCTGATACTGAATTAGAAACGGATGTTGATGGTGACAAATCTGATGACCTACCAGTAGAAATCAAGGTACTAGGTCAGCATATCCAAGTCTATTCTCAGTCGAAAGAATAAAACTTTTGAAAAGAATAGTAGATAATAAAGGAGGCTATGGTGATGAAGTTTTTAGTAATTAATCCTATTCCGGTTAAAAAGAATGATTGAATTACTATTTGATTATTTTTTTCATTCTAGCTTATTTAATTCTATTAGCTCTAGGTTCCTTTGTTTATTATCTTATTTTTCAAAAATGGCATGCAGCAACCAACAGAATTTGAGTCGCAGTCCATTACATTTTTTCACTTCTGTTTTTGCTAATCACGCTCATTTTTACATATTTGGATTATACAAAAAAATGGTAGCTTTGGCAAGAAAAAAAGCAGAGCTTCAACTGGTTTACGAGAAAAAACAGTACAAGCTAGCCTAATTAGAAATGTTATCAAATTTTTTACCTTGGCAAATAGGGTCATATGTCCGCCATTCATAGTGTTTATAGTGGTTTTTGATCTATTATATTTTTATCCTCTGCTATACATCTATTTTATTTTTTTGGTAGTCTTACTAGCAATGTCTATTTTTAGGAAAGATAAGCGACATTTAGGTGACCTTCTAGCTCATACACAGCTACAGCTAAAAGGTGAATGAAGTTAAAAATTTCGTTTATATTTCAGCTATTTTTCAAAAACAAACAAGAAGGAGCGAGCCATGTGTCAGCTTCTTTTTTTGGTTTTAAAAATATTTTACATTTAGTGAGAAATATTTGGACTTGAAATGAATTTGAACTATAATATAAGAGAGGATGATCGACTTGAAAAAAATCTTAGTAAAAAGGAAACATTTTATGAAAGTATCTAAAAAAATCAGATTAATGAGCTGTTGTGGTTTAGCTATCTTTACTTTAGCTGCCTGTGCTACAAACCAAAACCAATCTATGGAAAAACAGAACAGTTCGACTACTACGTTGGCCAGGTCAGATAAAGAAAGCTACAAAGGAATCTATAGCAATCTCAATAGCAAGGAAAGCGAAGAAGAAGTTCGGAAAGTCTTCGGTGCAGAAGACAAGGATGCTTTTGATACTTTATTTTCAAGTGTCAAGACTGAAGCAACGACAGATGTGAAGGTTCATGCTGCAAAGATGGAACAATTCCTTTCTCAATTCAAGTTTAACGAAAATGCAAGAATGCTCTCCGTAGTCGTCCATGATGACTTAGATGGGCAATCACTTTTTATTGGCCATGTCGGCATACTTGTGCCGAGCGAGGACGGTTATCTCTTTGTCGAAAAGTTAACCTTTGAGGAGCCTTATCAAGCCATCAAATTTGCGACCAAGGAAGATTGTTACAAATATCTAGATACAAAATACGAAAACTATACAGGTGAAGGTCTAGCTAAACCATTTATTATGGACAATGATAAGTGGGTTCAAATCTAAAAGAAGTGAGTATTATGGATACATTGCTGGGGCTGGTAGTTTTATTCTTGATAGGGATATGGCCTATTACGACAATCAAAGGAAACCAGCAGAGACCAAGAAGAAATGAAAGGTTTATTGGTTATATCAATCGATACGACGATGATGGCGAACCCTATAAAGCGGAAGTTTGGAAAATGAGTGAAGATGCGGAGTAGACATATGGAGTTACAAGATTTTACGAAACAAGAACAAGAAATGATTAAAAATGGGTTAACTTTCTCTAAACTGAGTGATAAGGAAACAACCGATAAGATTATCGCTCTAATCCCTCAAGAATACATTAAGCGTATCCCGTTTTTTGTTAGAAAACATGCTATTACACGTACTATTAAGAGAATCTCGCTTGAGTATCCGGAATTGTACGCTGTTGCTGAACAAGAAGGACAACTTCCTGAAAAGGAAGCTCAAGAATTGCGCCAAATACTTACAGACATTTTCCAAGAGAAAATGAACAAGCATAAGATTAAATAGGAGTTGAGAATGGCTATTGATGGCGTTAAAATCATTGACAGTGATCAAGCTTATGACATTTACAATGAAGTAGTCGGTCGCTATAGAGATGGTGATCATGTGGCGAATATTATCAAGGATATCCTTGATACGGAGAAAGATGACTGTCAAACAGACTTTTTTACAGAAATTTATTGGACTGCATTTGCCTACTCACTGTGGAAGATTGGTCACCTGACTGACGATATCAGAGATAAAACCATAGAGATTATTAAAAAAGGTCCAGATCCATTTTGGTTGGAAATAGATTCAAAGGCATTGAAGCAAAGGCAAAAGATCTTGGAAAAACTTGCAGTTCAATTGCAAACTGAAAATCCTAGACCTCTAAAGGTTCCTAAAGCAAAAGCTAAACGCAAACCCTACTTTGAAGAAGGAGATATCCTTGCTGTTAAGTTTGAAGATGAGTATGGTCTTGTCTTTGTATCTATGGTTGAGCAGAGTCCAAGAAAGCTTGAGTACCATCTAGCTTGTACGCGCCTCTTACAAACAAAAAAGCCCACCATCGATGATTTTTTGACCAGTCAAATCTCTTGTAAGATGGACAATAAGAAGTTTGCTCTGGATACAGATTGCTGGTTCAATCACAAAGATTTAGGGCAATTATTAGAAAATATTGAAAAAATTGGACAGGTGAAACTCAACCCATTTAGTCTTTGGATGCTGGCACCTGCCCATAATTTAGAAGATATTTATGAAGAAATCACTAGAGATAAAAGGCTCTTCTGGCCTACGGTTCATCGAAACCTATAAACTTGTCGATGATATTTTTTCAGTCTAATGTCTATCTGATAAGAGGAAAATAAGGGTGAATCATTCCCACACGCTATGTTGGGCTCTGACTCCATAGCTATCAATCGAACCATCTGAATTGAACTTGGATTCAATACGGTATCTTTTCCAGAGGTCGTAATCTGCTGTTTGGATGGTTAGGATAAAGTTGTTATCCTTATCAGAGACGTTATAATCAGCTGAATTGACTTCAAAGATATCGATTAATTTTTCGTGTTTGAAAATCTTGGAGTTTGAGATTTGCTAGATTGACATGATTGATAGAAATTTCCTGCAGTTTTTTTGGTCGTCCTTGGGAGTTCTATAGTAGGTAATGATGCAGTTTTTGAGTTGATCAGTATCTCTTCCTGTAGGAGTAAGGCTCATAAAGCCATAGGACTGATCATCACGCTTGATTTCGAGAAGCTGTCCGTAGTAAAAGTGGTCATTTCTTGGATTGGTGATGAAGCTCTCTGGACTTTTATCTTCGAAATTAAATCCTTGATCCAAAAGCTCGGAAGCCTTGGTTTCACCTACGATTACTTCTGTATCTTGAATAGTGACTGGGACAGGTTGAGCTGGAAGACCACTCATCATCATGCAAAACATAAACACATAACTCGTTAAAAAAGCTGACCCAATAAAAGCGTTGGTTGATGCATAGGCATGACTGTTTTGAAAGTTTTTTCTTATAGCTAGTGCAACAAATTTGCCAATACTTTTTAAAACCATACTAACAAGTACGATAAAAAATTGTTTTTTCAAACATTCATAAATGGCTTGAGGAAAGCTATTACTATGATAGTAGAAGACAGCCAATACGAGTAGATTTACGATAAAATAGATTAGCAAGAACCAATGAATCTCTTTAAGGGCATTAGCATCAGTGATTTCTTCATAGTCAACGTGAATTCTACCTTGAATGGCATGGCCGAGTTTATAGATCCATTTTGGGACATCTTTACCACGTCTAACTGCGACTAGAAGTCTGATATAGAGATAAATGGTAAAGGATAAGGACAGAAAGAAAAGAGCATAAAATGCCAAAACAATACTAGTGAACATTACTATCCCCCTATTTAACATTTAATAAAACAATTTCTTAGCTCCATTATAGCATTTTCTATAGAAATAGAGCTAAAAACATCAGTATTATCCCAAAAGATTCAAAGGAGAAAAAAATTATGGGAATGATTGCCAATTATCAATATTTACCAGACAAAAATTAGAACAAATAAAAGGTCTTTCCAATCAAGAAGATGACTTGTTAGACTTTGCTGAGGACTCCGTTGATAGTCATGATATCTTACTAGATATCGATAAGATGTGGGATGCTCTTCTCTTTGTCATGACTGGTTTTAGTAGTTCAGAATTCTTGGATGACAATCCCTTGAGAGAAGCTGTTTTTAGGGTGACACCTCTAGAGGATGTATCTGAATATATCGCCTATACTGAAAAATCAAGAATTGCGGCTATCAGTCAAGCTTTTAGAAGAATTTGATATGGACAAGGCTTTGAAAGACTTTAGTATGGAAGCTTGTAAAAAAGCTGACCTCTATCCAGATATTTGGGATTATCTTGAGGAAGAGGATGAAATCAAGGATGACATCCGAATCAGCTTTGAAAATATGAAAAAATTTTACAAGCAAATTTTTAAGCCTAGAAGGAAATGTTTTAGTTACTATTTGTTAATCAGAATTTATCCATAAAAAGAAAAGGTAATCAGATGAATCCATATTTACAAAAATATATTACTTTTAAAAAGCAATATCTGGAACAAAATGGCAATTCTTCCAGTGTTGCAGCTCTTTATGACTTAGCTGATGAGTTAGCCAAGTCTGATGATTTGGAAGCGAAGAAAGTCTTAGTAGATCTCTATGATCAATTGGGGCTCTATACTAGTGCCTATAGCTTATTTACCGAAATCTTAGATAAACCGGATCGTAAACAAATTAAAAAGTTAGCTCGCTTAGAAGAGATGAGTCAAAGCCATGGGGATCGCTTTGCCCTTCCTCGTCCTCTGACGGAAAAAGAAGAGAGTAAGAGACAGGAGCTATCAAAATCTTTACCGCATTTTATCTATCATCCAGATCCTCTAGCGACAGGTTCTTTTGTTGAAGGAGAAGCCAAGCTTTGTCCATCTTGTGGGAAAGAAAGCAATGTTTATTATGACTTGATCCCTTATTGTATCGACAACATAGAAAACCTTTGTCCATTTTGCATCGCAAACGGGCTAGCAGCAGAAAAATTTGATGCAGAATTTGTCCAGGATGCCGAGTGGTCAGGACAAACAAATCCAGAAAAAGATAAGCTTCTTTTTTGCCAGACCCCGGGCTACTCTAGTTGGCAGGGAGAAAATTGGCTTTCTTGTTGTCAAGATTATTGTGCTTATTTGGGTACAGTTGGGACTCGAGAATTGATGGATATGGGAATCGCTGAGCAAGTCTTGGCAGACTATGAAGAGCGTGGAGAATATCAAGAGGTAGAAGACTACTTGGTCAAAGACGGCCCTATCTGTGGTTATTTGTTTAGATGTCTACATTGTCAAAAATACCAAATCTGGGTTGATGCGGATTAATTTTTAATGATACAAGCACATCAACATAAATTTCTTTGGAATTTTAATGACTAATCTCTAATTTAATTATAGAATATGAAAAATTGGAATATTTTTATCTTAGTATACTTTTTATCATCTTTTAAATTATCATATGAAAAAAATAGGAGCTAGCAAACTTAGTTCCTATTTTATTATTTAAAAAGCAAATTTGAAATAGTTTTTCAATTTTTAGGTATAGTAAAAAAATACGAACAAATATGTAAATAATTTATAAAGTTTCCCAAAAATACTTTACAAATTTGTGTAAACATGATATAGTTATAAAGCTTAGAAAATGAGAAGATGTTTTTCTAGTAAATATAAACCCGAGTAAAAAAATGCCTACGGACAGGCAGGGTTGAATGCCGAAGCGTGGTTGAAAAAGCCACATTATTGATAGGGTTAAAAAGCCTACTTTTATAAGTTGATGTTAGGGACACTTGTCCTAATTCGTATAGATTTGTTAGTGTGGTGAAAGCACACGTCATCTTATGAAACGATCAATAAAGTACGTAATATTTGCTACTAGAGAGTTAGGAAACATCAGGAACAGACATACTCAAAAGAAACAAACAAAAACACGTCAGTAGATTGTAGAGCAGGTGCCAACCTGCTCTTTTTTTCATAAGTATCCTTTAGAGCCTTATACAAGGTGAAAAAAACTATGATAAAGGAGTATGTCTCTATAATGTTAAATCAAAACCAAGCTCCTATTTATGAAGGACTGGTCAAATTACGAAAAAAAAGAATTGTACCTTTCGATGTACCAGGTCATAAGCGTGGTCGTGGGAACCCAGAATTAGTTGAACTTTTAGGGGAAAAATGCGTTGGTATTGATGTCAATTCTATGAAGCCCTTGGACAATCTAGGACATCCTATTTCGATTATCAGAGAAGCAGAAGAGCTAGCAGCAGAGGCTTTTGGTGCTGCTCATGCCTTTTTGATGATTGGTGGGACAACTTCATCCGTGCAGACCATGATTCTTTCTACCTGTAAATCAGGTGATAAAATCATCCTTCCTCGAAATGTCCATAAATCAGCTATTAATGCTCTCGTTTTATGCGGAGCTATTCCTATCTATATCGAGATGAGTGTGGACCCAAAAATCGGTATTGCTTTGGGGCTTGAAAATGAGCGTGTGGCGCAAGCTATTAAGGAACATCCGGATGCCAAGGCTATCCTAATTAACAATCCAACCTATTATGGGATTTGTTCAGACCTTAAGGGATTAACAGAGATGGCTCACGCCGCAGGAATGAAAGTCTTAGTAGACGAGGCGCACGGTGCTCATCTACACTTTACAGATAAACTTCCTCTATCCGCTATGGATGCAGGAGCAGATATGTCAGCTGTATCCATGCATAAGTCCGGTGGTAGTTTGACTCAAAGTTCCCTTCTTTTGGTTGGCAATCAGATGAATCCTGAGTACGTACGTCAGATTATTAACCTGACACAGTCAACATCAGCATCCTACTTGTTAATGGCTAGTCTAGATGTTTCTCGTAGAAACCTAGCCCTTCGTGGTAAAGAGTCCTTTGAGAAAGTCATTGAGCTATCTGAGTACGCTCGTCGTGAAATCAATGCTATCGGTGGCTACTACGCCTACTCAAAAGAGTTAATAGACGGTGTCTCAGTTTGTGATTTTGACGTGACTAAGTTGTCAGTTTACACTCAGGGGATTGGTCTAACAGGGATTGAAGTATATGATCTCTTACGGGATGAATATGACATTCAGATCGAGTTTGGTGATATCGGCAATATCTTAGCTTATATTTCGATTGGTGACCGTATCCAAGACATTGAACGCTTGGTCGGTGCTTTAGCTGATATCAAGAGACTATACTCACGAGATGGGAAGGACTTAATTGCTGGAGAATATATCCAGCCTGAGTTGGTACTATCTCCTCAGGAAGCCTTCTATGCAGAGAGAAGAAGCTTAACATTGGACAAGTCTGTTGGACAAGTCTGTGGAGAATTTGTCATGTGTTATCCTCCTGGCATTCCTATCTTGGCTCCAGGTGAACGCATTACACGAGAAATTGTTGATTATATCCAATTTGCCAAAGAACGTGGTTGTTCCCTCCAAGGAACGGAAGATCCAGAGGTCAATCACATCAATGTTATTGAGAGAAAGGAGAACTAGATGGATTTATGGTTTTCTGAAGTTCATACTCCAGATGTTAAGTTAACGATGAGAACAGCCAAACAGCTGTATTCTGGTCAAAGTGAATGGCAGGATATCGAGGTTCTTGACACGCCAGCTTTTGGTAAAGTGTTAATTTTAAATGGCCATGTTTTATTCTCAGATGCGGATGATTTCGTCTACAATGAAATGACAGTTCACGTTCCTATGGCTGTCCATCCCAATCCAAAGAAAGTCTTGGTTATTGGGGGAGGTGACGGCGGTGTTGCCCAAGTTTTAACACTTTATCCAGAATTGGAACAAATTGATATTGTAGAACCAGATGAGATGCTGGTTGAGGTTTGTCGAGAATACTTTCCAGATTTTGCTGCAGGACTTGATGACCCTCGTGTCACCATTTACTACCAAAATGGACTGAGATTTTTGAGAAACTGTGAAGATGATTACGACATCATCATCAATGATGCGACAGATCCATTGGCCATACGGAAGGGCTATTTACCAAGGAATTTTACGGCAATAGTTATAGAGCTCTCAAAGAAGACGGCATCATGATCTATCAGCATGGTAGTCCTTTCTTTGACGAAGATGAGTCAGCATGTCGAAGCATGCACCGCAAGGTCAATCAAGCCTTTCCAATCAGCCGGGTTTATCAGGCACATATCCCAACTAGTCCCGCTGGCTATTGGTTGTTTGGATTTGCATCGAAAAAATATCACCCTGTCAAAGATTTTGACAAGGAAGGCTGGAAAAAACGCCAGTTATTTACGGAATATTACACTGCAAACTTACATGTGGGGGCCTTCATGTTACCCAAGTATGTAGAAGACATTTTAGAAGAAGAGGAAGGAAAAAAAAATGAGTCGTTTATTAGTTATCGGATGTGGGGGCGTTGCCCAAGTTGCTATTTCAAAGATTTGCCAAGATAGCGAAACTTTTAAAGAAATTATGATTGCTAGCCGTACTAAATCAAAATGTGATGACTTGAAGGCTAAATTAGAAGGTAAAACAAATACTAAAATTGAGACAGCTGCACTTGATGCCGATAAGGTAGAAGAAGTGATTGCCTTGATCGAGAGCTACAAACCAGAAGCTGTTTTGAACGTAGCCCTACCTTATCAAGACTTGACCATCATGGATGCTTGTTTGGCAACAGGTGTCCACTATATCGATACTGCCAACTATGAGGCTGAGGACACAGAAGACCCTGAATGGCGTGCTATTTATGAGAAACGTTGTAAGGAACTTGGTTTTACTGCCTACTTTGACTACTCATGGCAATGGGCTTATCAAGAAAAATTCAAGGAAGCAGGTCTGACTGCCTTGCTTGGTTCTGGTTTTGACCCAGGGGTAACCAGCGTTTTTTCAGCTTATGCCCTCAAACATTACTTTGACGAAATCCACTATATCGATATTTTAGACTGTAATGGTGGTGATCACGGTTATCCATTTGCGACAAACTTTAACCCAGAAATCAATCTACGTGAGGTTTCTGCACCAGGTTCTTACTGGGAAGATGGAAAATGGGTAGAAGTCGAAGCCATGTCTATCAAACGCGAGTATGATTTCCCTCAAGTTGGTCAAAAAGACATGTATCTCCTCCACCATGAAGAAATCGAATCATTAGCAAGAATATTCCAGGAGTTAAACGCATTCGCTTCTTTATGACTTTTGGTCAATCTTATCTAACGCATATGAAATGCTTGGAAAACGTTGGTCTCCTTCGTACAGATGCTATTAACTTTAACGGCCAAGAAATTGTTCCAATCCAATTCTTGAAAGCCTTACTTCCAGATCCTGCAAGCCTTGGCCCACGTACTGTTGGAAAAACGAATATCGGATGTATCTTTACAGGTATCAAAGATGGCGTTGAAAAGACCATCTACATCTACAATGTTTGCGACCATCAGGAATGCTACGCAGAAGTTGGTTCACAAGCCATTTCTTATACAACGGGTGTTCCTGCTATGATTGGGACAAAATTAGTGATGGATGGCACTTGGAAACAACCAGGAGTTTATAACCTTGAAGAGTTGGATCCAGACCCATTCATGGAAGCTTTAAATAAATACGGATTGCCATGGGTTGTGGTAGAAAACCCACAAATGGTGGACTAATGAAGTTAGAACAAGTACCAACACCAGCTTACGTCATTGATTTAGCAAAACTAGAAGAAAATTGTAGCATTCTGCAAGAGGTTCAGGAAAAGGCAGGTTGTAAGGTTTTGCTAGCTCAAAAGGCTTATTCTCTCTATAAAACCTATCCCTTGATTAGTCAATATCTCTCTGGTACAACAGCTAGTGGACTCTATGAAGCTAAGCTGGCTAGAGAAGAATTCCCTGGAGAAGTCCATGTCTTTGCGCCTGCTTTCAAGGAATCAGATATGGAAGAGCTACTACAAATATCGGATCATATTGTTTTTAACTCAGAGAGACAACTACGAAAATATGGTCAACGTTGTCGTGAAGTAGGTATCAGTGTCGGTCTTCGCATCAATCCTCAATGTTCAACGCAGGGTGACCACGCGCTTTATGATCCTTGTGCTCCTGGCTCTCGTTTTGGAGTGACTTCAGATAAGATACCAAGTGATTTATTGGATTTGGTTGACGGACTTCATTTTCATACTCTCTGTGAGCAAGGGGCAGATGATTTACAAACGACTTTGAAAGCAGTAGAAGAGCAGTTTGGATCTTATTTGCACCAAGTTAAATGGCTCAATATGGGTGGTGGACATCACATTACAAGAGATGACTATGATGTGGATTTACTGATTTCTGAGATTAAACGAATTCGAGAAATCTATAACCTTGACGTTTATATCGAACCCGGAGAAGCCATTGCTCTTAATGCTGGTTATTTGGCTACTGAAGTCTTAGACATCGTTGAAAATGGCATTGAGACATTAGTGTTAGATGCTTCAGCAAGCTGCCATATGCCTGATGTCCTTGAGATGCCTTATCGCCCCCCATTGAGAAATGGTTTTGAAGCGCAAGAAAAAACTTATACTTATAGACTTTCTTCCAATACCTGTCTGACTGGTGATATCATTGGAGACTACAGTTTCGAAAATCCAGTTGAGATTGGGGATAGACTTTACTTTGAAGATATGGCAATCTACTCCTTTGTCAAAAATAATACCTTTAACGGGATTGGGCTTCCAAGTTTGTATGTGATTGATAAAGAGGGTGAGTGCAGTCTAGTCAAAGCCTTTGGCTATCAAGACTTTAAGGAGAGATTATCATGATGGACAGTCCCAAAAAATTAGGCTATCGTATGCCAGCAGAGTATGAACCCCACCTTGGGACTCTTATGATATGGCCAACACGACCAGGGTCTTGGCCATTTCAAGGTAAGGCTGCAAAAACAGCTTTTAGCCAGATTATCAAAACCATTGCTCAGGGCGAAACAGTCTATCTTTTGGTAGAGGAGAACTATCTATCTGAAGCCCAATCCTATCTTGGAGACCAGGTCGTTTATCTAGATATCCCAACAAATGATGCCTGGGCTCGTGATACTGGTCCAACTATTCTCCTTAATGATAAAAGGGAAAAGTTGGCGGTAGACTGGTCTTTCAATGCCTGGGGTGGCTCATATGACGGTCTTTATCAAGACTATGAAGCAGATGACCTAGTAGCCAGTCGCTTTGCAGAGCTCTTAGAGATACCTGTTTTCGATGCCAAACCTTTTGTACTGGAAGGTGGCGCTATACACAGTGACGGTCAAGGAACCATACTTGTCACAGAAAGCTGCTTGCTCAGTCCGGGTCGCAATCCTCATATGACTAAAGAAGAGATTGAAAAGAACTTACTAGAGAGTCTTGGTGCTGAAAAAGTCATCTGGCTTCCTTATGGTATTTATCAGGATGAAACCAACGAACACGTTGACAATGTGGCAGCCTTTGTTGGTCCAGCGGAGATTGTTTTAGCTTGGACGGACGACCAAGACGATCCCCAGTATGCCATGTCTGCAGCTGATCTAGCTCTTTTAGAGACAGAAACAGATGCAAAAGGCCGGAGTTTCACTATTCATAAACTTCCGATTCCAGCTATTCATCAAGTAGTGACGGAAGAAGATTTGCCGGGCTATTCATATGAAGAAGGTGAAGAAGAACGCTATGCTGGTGAGCGTTTAGCAGCATCCTATGTGAACTTCTATATTGCCAATAAGTCTGTCTTGGTGCCACAATTTCAGGATGAAAACGACCAAGTGGCCTTGGATATCCTGAGTAAGTGTTTCCCAGACCGTGAAGTCGTCGGAATCCCTGCAAGAGATATTCTTTTAGGTGGTGGAAATATCCACTGTATTACCCAACAAATTCCAGAATAGGAGAAAAAGATGAGAAATGTAACGGTTGCAGCTATTCAGATGCAATGCGCAAAGGATGTGAAAACGAATATCCAAACAGCTGAACGTTTGGTTCGACAAGCTGCTGAGCAAGGTGCGCAAATTATTCTCTTGCCTGAATTATTTGAACGTCCCTATTTCTGTCAGGAACGTCAGTATGACTACTACCAGTATGCCCAGTCGGTGACAGAAAATACGGCTATTCAGCATTTTAAAGGAATTGCCAAAGAGCTAAAGGTGGTTTTACCGATTAGTTTCTATGAAAAAGATGGTAATGTCTTATACAATTCCATTGCTGTAATTGATGCGGATGGAGAAGTAATAGGGAGTTTATCGTAAAACTCATATACCAGATGACCATTATTATCAGGAGAAATTCTTCTTTACTCCTGGAAACACAGGCTTCAAGGTCTGGGATACTCGCTATGCCAAGATTGGTATTGGCATCTGTTGGGACCAATGGTTCCCTGAAACTGCCCGTTGTCTTGCTTTAAATGGTGCAGAATTGCTCTTTTATCCAACAGCTATTGGTTCAGAGCCTATTTTGGATACAGATAGTTGTGGTCATTGGCAACGTACCATGCAAGGACACTCAGCAGCAAATATTGTTCCAGTTATTGCTGCTAATCGTTATGGTTTGGAAGAAGTGACTCCTTGCGAAGAGAATGGGGGGCAAAGTTCCAGTCTTAATTTCTACGGTTCATCCTTTATGACCGATGAAACAGGAGCTATCTTGACCCAAGCAGAACGACAAGGCGAAGCTATCTTGTTAACAACTTATGACCTGGACAAGGGAGCAAATGAGCGCCTAAATTGGGGCTTATTTAGAGATAGAAGACCAGACATGTATAAAGATATTGTCAGATGAGAAAAGCCTAGTATAGGCTTTTTCTGTAAATACTATAATAATTTTTGATAAAGTATTAGTATAATGATAAAATGGACTTAGTGTTAGCAAGGATAAAATAGACTGGAAAGAGCTAAATCATTTTTTCCTTGAAGAATTAGGCCACGACTGAGGGTTTTTATGGGTAAATGGACATGTAAATGTGGGCAAGCTATGAATGACCACCGAGCGCCCGATCCAAATGCTTATTCAGTTTATTCGGATGAGTTGCTTGAGGATATTTTTAACAATACTGACGAACATGATAGAATTTCCTATGTAGACATTTCGAAGGCTTCCTTTTATATATGGAAGTGCCCAAATTGTGGTAGTTTCATGGTTTTTGGTGAAGAGGATAATCCAAATTGTTTCACTTTTTATGAGCGCCAGACCAATGAAAAAGTTGAACCACTTTTCGATCCTGATCAGGAGTTGAATCTCGTTGTCGTTGAGTTTCAAGAAGGTGGAAATGGATATACTTATATCTGTGATGATCCAAGTATTCATATTGGGCATGGTGTGATTGTACCAACTGGAAAGAAAAATATTGAAAAAATAGCTCTGGTAGTCCAGAAATATCATGCTTACCCAAGAGATATCACTTATCCCGTTGAAAAGTTAAAAAGGGTCATCCGTAGGTATTCTATTTTTGATCCTGAGACTTCGAAAATAGTTTGTAAAAATATACTTGAGCACGGAAGAATTCTAAATGCTTGCTCGAAAAAAGTAAAAATTGAGTCTAAACAAATTTACCATGCAATCAAAACTCCTCTAGGCTATTTTTGGTTGGAGTTAAATAGAGTTCCAATTCCGATGAAAATCACACAAATTCAAGTACAAGATAAAAAGTATCAGGTTGATGGAGCCTTTTATATAAAGCCTGCCAAGGTAAACTACAGAAAATTGTTAGAACTTGAATTATGTGCAGATTTTGATATTGATGCCTCTCGCTGGATTGACGTTCTATCAGACGAAAATGTTTGGGGAAATACCTGGGAATTGAATGGCCTTCAATTTGGAATTACTGCAGGAGAGTCCCCAGAATTTGAAGATGAAGTAGTTGCAAGAAAATTTAGCCGTATCCCACTTTATTATGACTGGCATCCAGAATTTGAAGACTATTATGGCTTTAGCCTAGCATGGAAAAAATACGAGTCTGATAGTGATTTGTCGATTGATTTCTATACGACATAAAAGAAATGCTCGGTATTATTGTGTAAATTATAAAACAGTATTTGAGATTTTTAGATGAAAAGTGATTTAATTTTACAATAAAAAGTAGCCCAATTAGGCTACTTTTTAAAATTCTTATAAACATAAGGATTATCGGGTTTGTCGACCTTGATGAAAGACTGGACTTCGAGGGTTGGGAGGATTTGGTTGAGTTCCTTGTGATAGTGTTTGCTAATCTTACCTTTTGACTTTTACCCAGGTGTTATTTTCGTACTTATTAGTGTTTCCAGTGGTCAAAAGGGTCCAAAAACACCTGAATCAGCGATACAGTGCATGACACCAAAGCGAAAGACAAATTGACTATCGCTGTGACTAGGATCGTTATAGACAAAGCCAATAAACTCAATCTCTTTACCTTCAAATTCATTGGGATAATCATAGATAGCTTCCATGACCTCCAGGTAATTTTCATCATTTATAACTATACTTGATTGATCTAAGTATTTATCAGCACTCTTCCGAATAATATTTTCATGAGCTGTTTGTGAATAAAATCGACTGGTATCCGGTTTGAGATACTGACTGCTCGTTCCTTCACTTGCTTGGATTGCCTTGTCAGTTCCTTCCGACAAAGGGAAATAATATCCTTTTGCCGATACTGTTTGTGAATCCAGAGTGACAGTTGGAAATGTAAATCCAACTAACAAGGGTAAACTTAAGAGGATAAAACTAGCAAGATTGGCTGAAAGACTATGTAAGTGACTATGTTCTTTCAAACTCTTGAAGCAAATATAGGCTTGAACGATGGCTAGTACCAATGACAAAACCATGCTGATATAAGCCAGATAAGAGTAGTGGAGGTTTATATACTGATTGAGCTTACCTGATAGGTGCAGATAAAGGGTTAAGATAAAATAGCCAAATAAGATAAAAAATCGAATCATAGCATCACCCCGACTAGATAAGAATAGACAAGAACAACAAGAGTTACAATTGTCATGAATTGCCAAATAAAGCGAGTTTTGAGATAATTCTTCATCATGAGGAGATTCTTGACATCAAGCATGGGACCTATAATCAGAAAGGCTAAAACAGGAGCGAGACCAAAACTTGATAGAAGAGAAGAGCCGATAAAGGCATCTGCCTCACTACAGAGGGATAGTAGGAAAGATAAAACCATCAAAATAACAATCGCAAGCAGTGGTGTCGCACTGATAGATGTTAGAATCCGAGTTGGTACATAGACCTGAACGATGCTGGCAAAAAGACAGCCAAAGACCAAATAACGCCCCATATCAAAGAATTCATCAATAGCTTGGATAAAGACCTGAAGCAGTTTCTGACTTTTGGTTAAGTGAGAAAAATCATGCTCATGGCAAGCCAATCTGTTTTCTTTTTGGATAGGTCCCTCCCAGACAAAACCAAGAAAGATACCCAATATAGTAGCAACTAGAATAGCGCCCAAAACTCTTAGGAAAACCATTTGAATAGAATTACCAAAGGCTGAATAAGTCGCAAAAAGTACGATGGGATTGATGATAGGAGCAGTTACTAGAAAGGGAACAGCTGTATAGCTAGGAACCTTTTTTTCTAGAAAGCGATTGATGATAGGGATGATTCCACACTCACAAGAGGGAAAGAGAAAACCGATGAAGCTACCAAAAAAGATTCTCCCCAAGCGATTTTTAGGGAGAAATTTATAAACCTTATCAGGTGTGACAAAGACTTCAATGGCACCAGAGATGATGCTACCAATTAAGACAAAGGGTAAAGCTTCAATAATAATTGAAAGAAAAAAATGGCGCCAGATTGTAACACACTAGAAGGTAAACTTTGAAAGAGTATCATCTATTTTTTCTTTTCAGCCTTATCTTTCTTTTCTTTGTCATCTGGAAATGTTACTTGCTTTAAATCAGGTAGTTTAGCGAATTCTTCGAACATCTTATCTAAGTCATCAGTTTTTGTAAATTTAACAGCCATAAGGCATACCTCGATTCTTTTAGTTAACACTATTATACTATTATTTCTAAGAAATAGTTGGATTTTTAAAATAAACATGACTTTTATCTTTATAAAGTTGAATGAAAGCATCAAATTAATGAAAAGAAGCTTTCTTCCTTATGGTATAATAGTTTCATGGATAAAAATATGAAAAATTTCCCAAGATTTGGGTGTAACTTTAAAAGCAGATTGATACTGTCTTGTCTTTGACAGCTGAAGGAGCGACTATCCCCTTTATCGCTCGTTATCGGAAAGATATGACCGGAAGTCTAGATGAGGTAGCCATTAAGGCTATTATCGACCTAGATAAGAGTTTAACTGCTCTAAATGATCGTAAGGAAGCCGTCTTAGCAAAAATCAAAGAGCAAGGCAAGCTAACCAAAGAATTGGAAGAAGCTATTCTATCAGCTGAAAAACTTGCAGATGTAGAAGAGCTCTATCTTCCCTATAAGGAGAAACGTCGGACCAAGGCAACCATTGCGCGTGAAGCTGGACTCTTTCCTCTTGCTCGTTTAATCTTACAAAATGTTTCTGACTTAGAAAAAGAAGCAGAAGCATTTGTCTGTGAAGGTTTCGAGACTCCTCAGGAGGCTTTGACTGGAGCTGTAGACATCTTGGTTGAAGCTCTTTCTGAGGATGTTACTTTACGTTCAATGACTTATCAAGAGGTTCTTAGACGCTCTAAGATTACTTCTCAAGTCAAAGATGAGAGTCTTGATGAAAAACAAGTCTTTCAGATTTATTACGATTTCTCAGAAACAGTTGCCAATATGCAGGGTTACCGTACGCTTGCCCTTAATCGTGGGGAGAAACTAGGCATTTTGAAGATTGGCTTTGAGCATGCGACTGATCGAATTCTATCTTTTTTTGCAGCTCGTTTCAAAGTTAAGAATGCTTATATTGAAGAAGTTATTCAGCAATCTGTTAAGAAAAAAGTATTACCAGCTATTGAGCGTCGTATTCGTACAGAATTAACAGAAAAGGCAGAAGAAGGAGCTATTCAACTCTTCTCAGAAAACCTTCGAAATCTTCTCCTTGTTGCACCTCTTAAAGGGCGCGTGGTCCTTGGATTTGACCCTGCCTTTCGTACAGGTGCCAAGCTTGCAGTCGTGGATGCGACCGGGAAGATGCTGACAACGCAAGTTATTTATCCTGTCAAACCAGCTTCGGCACGTCAGATCGAAGAAGCGAAGAGAGATTTGGTAGATTTGATTGGCCAATATGGTGTTGAAATCATTGCTATCGGAAATGGTACTGCTAGTCGTGAGAGTGAAGCCTTCGTTGCTGAAGTACTTAAAGATTTTTCTGAGGTTAGCTATGTTATTGTCAACGAGAGCGGTGCATCTGTATACTCTGCCAGTGAATTGGCTCGACAAGAGTTTCCTGACTTAACCGTTGAAAAACGTTCTGCTATTTCTATTGCCCGTCGCTTGCAAGACCCCCTTGCTGAATTGGTTAAAATTGATCCCAAATCCATCGGTGTCGGTCAGTATCAGCACGATGTCAGTCAAAAGAAACTGTCTGAAAGTCTTGACTTTGTTGTGGATACAGTTGTTAACCAAGTCGGCGTTAATATTAATACGGCTAGTCCAGCCTTACTTTCACACGTAGCTGGTCTTAACAAAACGATCTCTGAGAATATCGTTAAGTATCGCGAAGAAGAAGGTAAAATCACTTCACGCGCCCAAATTAAGAAAGTTCCTCGTTTAGGTGCTAAAGCGTTTGAGCAGGCTGCAGGTTTCCTCCGTATCCCTGAAAGTAGCAATATACTTGACAATACAGGAGTTCACCCTGAAAACTATGCAGCGGTCAAGGAACTCTTCAAACGTTTGGATATTAAAGACCTAAATGAAGAAGCGCAAGCAAAACTCAAATCTGTTTCTATCAAAGAAATGGCTCAAGAGCTAGACCTCGGTCAAGAAACACTTAAAGACATTATCGCTGACCTTCTCAAACCAGGACGTGATTTCCGTGATTCTTTTGATGCTCCAGTCCTTCGTCAGGATGTCTTAGATATAAAAGACTTAAAAGTCGGACAGAAGCTTGAAGGTGTCGTTCGTAACGTTGTAGACTTCGGTGCCTTTGTTGATATCGGTATCCATGAGGATGGGCTGATTCATATTTCACACATGAGCAAGAAATTTATCAAGCATCCAAGTCAAGTCGTATCCGTCGGGGATTTGGTAACTGTTTGGGTGAAGAAAATCGATGTCCAACGTGAAAAAGTAAATCTGTCGCTCCTTGCACCAGATGAATCTAACTGATTACGTTAGGCAAGTCTCTTTAGAAGACTTCGGAAAACCTTTCAAACACCAGGCTCAATGGAATACTCGTCTGCGGTCGACAGGTGGACGATTTTTCCCTAAGGATGGGAATTTGGATTTTAATCCTAAAGTCTATCAAGAGCTAGGGTTAGAAGTTTTTCGGAAGATTGTTCGTCACGAACTCTGTCATTATCATCTCTATTATGAGGGAAAAGGTTATAAGCATAAAGATTTAACCTTTAAGGAACTGTTAAAAGAAGTGGAAGGTCTCCGCTTTGTTCCTCCCTTATCAAGCACTCGTCAAAAGCCAGTTTTGGTTTATAAGTGTCACTCTTGTGGCCAAGCCTATCAGAGAAAACGTCGAATTGATACAAAACGTTATCGATGTGGTCTTTGTCATGGGAAGCTCATACTACAAAATCAGCCCAAGGACTGATGCAGGGAGCTTTAGTTCATGTTATACTTACTTCAAGAATACCGAAAGAGGTACAAATCATGAATAAAAAATTTTTATAAAATGAGAAGAAATCGTATGATATCAGGTGTTCTTGCAGGTCTATCTGATAGATGGGATCTTGATGTGACACTGGTGCGCTTCATTTTCGCTATCTTTACAATCGCAAATTTTGGACTCGGAATCATCATCTACATCATCCTAGCCTATATCCTACCAACTAAGGAAGATATCGAAGCGGAGATGTACGGAACAGGCCCACGCAAGATGAAAGAAAGCTGAACCTATCGATGATGATAAAGGTTGGTTTTGGTAAATAGCTTTACCATTCTATAAAAAAATCAAACCCTTGTAGTATCAAGGGTTTTTCTTTTACTTTAAAAATTTGTGGTAAACTAATAGTAGTTCATATCAAAAATAATCCAATCTTACAAAAATGTAAGATTACAGACCTCTTTGTAAGGTTATGTTATGGAACCAACTCTTTTTTTAGAGTACACTTATATCAGAAAGATAAAGTAGCAAAACTATGAAAAATATTTTACAGAAGAAACAAACAAGTAAACCGAGTCCTAAGGATATCGAGCGAGTTGAGCTCGGCATTCAAATGATGCAGGCTCAGTTTCAACTAATGGGATATTAAAAAGGAGATTATCATGACACTTTTAGATGTAAAACACGTACAAAAAATTTATAAAACACGTTATCAAGGCAACCAAGTAGAAGCCCTGAAAGATATTCACTTTACCGTTGAAAAAGGCGACTACGTTGCCATCATGGGTGAGTCTGGTTCTGGGAAGTCAACGCTACTCAATATTCTTGCTATGCTTGACAAACCAACTCGTGGTCAAGTCTTTCTAAATGGAACTGACACAGCTACCATTAAAAATTCAGAAGCATCTAGCTTCCGCCGTGAAAAGTTAGGCTTTGTCTTTCAAGACTTCAATTTGTTAGATACGCTTTCTGTTAAAGACAATATCTTACTCCCTTTGGTATTGTCTAGAAAGCCTATTACAGAAATGATGAAAAAATTAGTCGTAACGGCTGAAAATCTTGGTATCAATCAATTGCAGGAGAAGTACCCTTATGAAATCTCCGGCGGACAGAAACAACGGGTTGCAGTTGCACGCGCCATCATTACAGAACCAGAAATTCTCCTTGCGGACGAGCCAACAGGTGCCCTAGACTCTAAATCATCTGCAGCCTTGCTTGATATTTTTGATCAGATCAACGAACAAGGACAGACCATTCTTATGGTTACCCACTCAACAGCAGCAGCTAGCCGTGCAAAACGTGTCCTTTTCATCAAGGATGGCATTCTCTACAATCAAATCTACCGTGGTGAAAAGACGGATCGTCAGATGTTCCAAGAGATCTCTGACACCTTGACTGTTATGGCAAGTGAGGTGAACTAGTATGTTTCGATTAACCAATAAGTTGGCCATCTCCAACTTAATCAAAAACCGCAAACTCTATTATCCTTTTGCTCTGTCTGTCATTTTGGCAGTCACTATTAGCTATCTCTTTTATTCTCTAGCCTTTAATCCTAAAATTGGTGATTTGCGTGGTGCATCTGCTATACAATTTACCCTACAACTAGGGCTTATCGTAGTGACACTTGCATCAGCCATTATCGTTCTTTATGCCAACAGTTTTGTCATGAAAAATCGATCCAAAGAACTGGGTGTATATGGCATGTTAGGATTAGAAAAGCGCCACTTGATTGGTATGACCTTTAAGGAGCTCTTGATATTTGGGCTAGTAACAGTCACTGCTGGTATTGGGATTGGTGCCCTCTTTGACAATCTCATCTTTGCATTATTGCTTAAACTTGCAAAGATGAAGGTAGAGCTAGCCGCAACCTTCCAATGGTCCGTAGTTCTTTCAATCCTTATTGTATTTGGTCTTATCTTTTTAGTCCTTGTGTCCCTAAATGCCCTACGTATCATCCGTATGGATGCACTCCAACTCTCTCGTGAGAAAACAAAAGGTGAAAAGAAGGGGCGTTTCCTAGTTCTTCAAACACTTGTAGGGCTAATTGCACTAGGTAGTGGCTACTATCTAGCACAAAGCGTAAAAGACCCAATTTCAGCAAGCCTTACTTTCTTTATTGCCGTCATGTTGGTAATAGTTGCGACCTATCTTTTATTCAATGCGGGTATTACAGTTTTCTTACAGTTACTCAAGAAAAACAAAAGATATTACTATAAACCCAATAACCTCATCTCTGTATCTAACCTCATCTTTCGTATGAAGAAAAATGCTGTCGGTTTAGCAACCATTGCCATACTTTCAACCATGGTTTTAGTTACTATGTCTGCAGCTATCAGTATCTATAACGGTTCTGAAAACATGAAAAAACTCATGTATCCTCACGATTTTGATGTTAAGGGAAAAAATGTAGAAGTTGAGGATTTAGACAAGCTTTTGACTCAATATGCCAGCGAAAAGAACTTAACGATTAGCAACAAAGACGTTCTTAGCTATGCTAGTTTTGGTCTTTCGAGTCAAGATGGGACCAAATTAACCATCTTTGAAAAAGGGCAAACCAATGTCATGCCTAAGACAGTTTTCCTAGTTTTTGACCAAAAAGACTATGAAAAAATGACTGGACAAAAGCTTCATTTAACGGATAACGAAGTAGGTCTTTGGGTTAAAAATGACCAACTAAAAGGTCAGAAAGCATTTAGTCTTAACAAACAAGAGTACCGTATCAAGGAAGAAATCCAACAAGATTTTATCATCAATCATGTTTCAAACCAGTATGCTCTCTTGATTTCGGATTATAACTACCTTGTTGTTCCAAATTTACAGAGTTTTTTGGACAAATACCAGGATTCTGCTGTCTATACTCAGTTCTACGGTGGTATGGATGTAACCGCCAGTCAAGAGGAGCAGATAAAACTAGCTGACGATTTTAATCGGTATGTGATCAACTTTAGTCATAATCTCAAGAGCAAAGACGGTATGGTATACGGTGGAGATACTGCAAGTGATGCAATTAGCCAAGCGAACGCTCTCTTTGGCGGAGTCCTCTTTATCGGTATTTTCCTCTCTATCATCTTTATGATAGGTACTGTACTGGTTATCTACTATAAACAAATCTCAGAAGGTTATGAAGACCGTGAACGCTTTGTTATCCTGCAAAAAGTTGGCTTAGACCAAAAACAAATCAAGCAAACTATTAACAAGCAAGTCTTGACTGTCTTCTTCCTCCCTGTAATCTTCGCCTTTCTACATTTGGCCTTTGCTTATCACATGTTAAGTTTGATTCTCAAGGTTATCGGGGTTATCGATACAGCTATGATGTTAACCGTAACACTTTCCATTTGTGGTATCTTTGCTTTAGTCTATGTCCTAATCTTTATGATTACTTCAAGAAGTTATCGCAAGATTGTTCAAATATAATAAAAAATGTTTGTCAAGGAATCATAGTATTAACCTCAACGAATATTTTGGGAACGTTAAAGTTCACGATAAAAAAAGATTATTGATAGACATTTCAAGAAAAATCTTGAAACGATGTTCGCTTAAATGAATATTGGGATTACTATGGATTCTAAAAATAATTTATGAAAACAAGAGTCCCAATGAAAAGATAGGGTAAGTGCTTATGAAATTAAAATTATGTATCATTGGATTCTTCTTTTGTTTGATTGCTGCAATTGGTCTGGTCACTATTAGCGATACCGAAACGCCCATACCTTTACCAATTGATGGTGCTTTTTCTATTCAAGGGAAAAGCAATCTTTCCAATAACGAAATTTACGAAATGATTCGTGACCTATCAAAAACGGAAAAAGTTACTATTTACAAGCCGATTGTTCAGAGTTCGGGACAGTTGAAATATGTAAATTTCGATGATGCAAACAATGAACAATTAAAGTCAGTACCGATAATAGGGATGTATTACACTCTTGGGGAAATGGATGTAGACAGTTTGAAACCACTTACGATGACAGGACTGCAAACTGTATATATGGCTTATCCTTGGTATATAGGAGGAATCTTACAATTCACTGGAACTTTAAGAATACTGTTAATGGGTTCCATTTACTTAACCTTATTAGTTGTGTTATTTGTTGTTAGAACGAGGCAGATTAAAGAAGGAGTGATACGACGGTCTTTGGGATTGCCTGTATACGACCTTAGAAGAGAGTATGTCATTTCTCTTTTTTTTGAACTGATTATGATGGCTTTTTTGATGATTTTTTACAGTTCTTTTTTGGGAAATGGTTTCTTCACCTATAGTTCTAAGTTATTTTTCTCTCTGCTTTTAACGAATTTTATACTATTTCAAATCATTGATCTCATCACCTTTGTTTTTATTTTTGGTTGACGATTCAGGTTGAAAAGCCCATTGAAATTATCAAAAACAAGACCAAAAACAAGCTTATTTTTTTGTCGTATGGCTTGCCATTATTTCGATTATTATCGTTGTATCAGGAATTTTTTTACAAGAAACAAAGAGTAGTCAATCCAGTATTAACATACAGATACAGAATTTAGTACCATGGGACACAGTAAAAAACTGGAGAAGGATTGAGTTCCTTGGAATTGAAAATAACTCTGCTAAAAATGGAGAAGTAAGTGATTCTGATGGTCAGTATCTACAGATAGCTGCTTCCTTAAAAACTTAGATTATTTATATATAGAACGATCCTCAGCATATGTTCCAGATTTTTATGGAAACATCTCATGCTTTAGAAGGCTTTTTCTAAACAATTAGAAAATGACGGAATAACGAATCCAGAAATAAATAAAGAGTTGATTTATATCAATCAAACAGGTGCTAACCTACAAAATAAAGTGAATGGAACAAACTTTCATCTTTTAGATAATAAGATAGCAACCATCTATATTCCTGAGAAATGGAAAGAAAACCAGAAATCTATCGAGAATACAGTTGTAGCAGAACAATTTATTGGAACACACTATACCAAAGAAGAGCTTGCAGTACAAATAATTCCTGATGGTGATAAAATTTTTTTATTTCAATGAGAATGCTGATGATAATTATAAAATGAAAGAGCATTTACCAATGTCAAGTGTAGCAGATAGCAGAGATAATATAGTTGTTGTATTAGATACGGACAAAATGATTGAAAACAACAAGTTTTCTTTGGCTAGTAATATAACAAGTAAGTCTCTTTTTAGTCCTGAGGCGGTAAAGAAAATAAATGAGATGGCTACCCAGTTGAATGTTTCAATGAATCCAGTAGATGTTTACCAAATTGTGAAGTTGAAGATCCAATCCTTAGAGCACCAAATTCTACTGTCACAAATTTTGCAGAAGATAATTTACAGTATTGTCTTTATACTCATTTATCAATATGTCCAACTTTATATTGCCCTAAAACAGAATGAATATGTGAAAAATCATTTTGGGTCTGTCAAAAAAACATATATAGCAATTTCAAGTCTCAAGTACTTTATGATGACTATTACAATGGTTATTCTATTTACATTTCTTATGACAGGGCAAATAGAGCTGCTATATATTGGTCTTGCTTCTATACTTGTTTTTGATGTTGTCAATAACCATGAGTTTTAGAAAATTATCTGAAAGCTATACTAAAATTTTTAAAAAGGAGATGAAACATGACAATTGACCTTTTGAACGTTTCAAAAAGTTTTGGCTCAAAAAAAGATCTTTACAGACTTAAATTTAAGATTTGAATCTGGGAAAAGCTATGCATTGATTGGAGGTTCTGGCTCTGGTAAAAGTACTCTTCTTAATATTATAGGAAGATTAGAAAAAAATTGACAGTGGGAACGTTTTAGTTGATGAACAGGATATTTGGAAGATAAAAGAAAGAACCTTCTTTAAAAATACTGTTGGATATGTATTTCAGAATTATTCTTTAATAGAGAACAAAACAGTATATGATAATTTGAAACTTATCACTAAAGACAAAAATAATAACTGATGTACTTGAAAAAGTAGGACTGTCGAGCGACCATTTACATCAAAAAAATATATGAATTGTCTGGAGGGCAGGCTCAACGTGTAGCTATTGCCAGAATGTTAATGAAACCACGTAAAATTATCTTAGCAGATGAACCCACAGGAGCTTTAGATGGTGAGATTGGAAAAGAAATTATTCGTTTATTATTAAATGAAAGAGATGAAGACAAATATGTTATAATAGCGACGCATGATCCAGCTGTCTATAACAAAGTTGATGTGATCATTGATATGAAAGATATAGGGGATAATGTATGAAAAAGATAATTTATATCGCTTTGATCTTTGTAGCTGGGCTACTTGCTATTTTCTTCTTTGGAAAACAAATGATCATAAAAGAAAATACCAATAAACCAACACTGGAGTTAACAGTTTATACGGTTTCTTCTAGTGATACAGAAAAAAATGGAATAAAAGTGAAAAAGTAGAAACAGAAGAAGCTACATACTTCATAACTGTAAAAGAAGTAGCGTCTTCAGAAGAAGTATTTTCAAACATCATTGCAAATGGAGCTGCTATGGGGTTCGGAGTTCGTGAAGAAGAGGTGAAGCAATTTAATAATAATTTAGGAGATACTATTGAGGACTCTAAGCATAATAAACTCATTGAAATAGAATTTTTTTACTTTTTCTAATGATGACGAGGGATTTGTAGTAGCAAATTTTGACTACGGTAAAGAAGAGTTGAATTCTCAGAAAAAAAGATATAAAAGACTTATAAAAAAATTATATGAATCTTTTAAAGAAAAAGTAAGTGATTGCGATTTATTTTGCCTGTTTTGATAGAAAAAAAGTCAATTTTTAATTCTAATATCTTATCTTGATAATCGCGCTTTTTAGTTGATAAAACTTACAAATAGTCCTGAAGAAGACAATGACATTCAGTTTACTTATATGTATCATGTGCATACAAAGTTAGGTCCATCCCATCATCAATTTATGTTTATCAATAATTGAGCAGTTGTTGCATCATTTAATATTTCAGAGGTTCAGTACCAGTATTTTATGAAAGAATCACTTTCTCATGTCATGGTTTATAATTAATACTCTTCGAAAAATCAAATTCAAACTGCTTTAGCGTCGCCTTGATGTACTCAAGTACAGCCTGTGGCTAGTTTGCTCTTTGATTTTCATTGAGTATTAGAGGCAAATAAGCCATTTAAACAGAGTTAGGATTCACCTTCACGACTATAAATCTAGCAAAATTGGCCAGTAGTTTAGACTCTAAAAGGTCTACTATTCAAAAACCACACAGTATTTCTTTCGGCTTGATGCTATTCAAGCTTGAAATCACTGTGTGGTTTTATTTTCTAAGCTAGTTTTTTTCTCAGCATTATTTTTTATCTTAAATACTAAACAACTGTCCAAATAGATAAGTGACACCCATGGTCAAAAGGCCGATACAAAGGTTACGAATCATGGCTGTTTTGGTTGGTGCTTTTCCAAGTTTGGCACTTGTATATCCAGTGACTAGAAGTGAAATTGCTACAATAATAACAGTAGCAGGGATTCGATAGTCACTTGGGAAGATGGTTATTGAAAGCATTGGCGGGAGACTTCCGAGGACAAAGGCAATAAAGCTAGATGCTGCAGCATGCCAAGGATTGGTAAATTCTTCATACTCGATACCGTATTTTTCTTCAACCAAAGCTTTAAGTGGATTTTTTAGAAAAGCTTTGTTAACTAATAGTTGAGCTGAAGTTTCGCACTCACCATTTTGAAGATAGGCTGCGTAGAGTGATTTTTTAGCAGCATCCATATCTTTATCCAAAAGTAGTTGTTCACGGGCTACAGCGGCCTCCTCCGTGTCTTTTTGAGTAGATACGGATACATACTCTCCTCCAGCCATAGAAAAGGCGCCAGCAAGGATTGCAGCTAATCCCGAAAGAAAGATAATCCAGATATTAGTTGTAGCACTGGCAACCCCTATAACAACTCCAGCGATAGAGATAATTCCATCATTAGCCCCAAGTACACCAGCACGTAAGATATTTAAACGGCCAGCAAAGTTTGCATCAATTTCATGTGTAATTTCTGACATAGTTTTTCTCCTTTCTAAACATTATAATGTATACTTGAAGTGAACACAAACATATTAAACTATCTGAAAAAAGTTCTACAATTCTAATTTAAGACAAAGTAAATAGAAGTAGCCATAGCTATTTCTTATGCCAAGATATAACAAAGTTGTATTTGTAACCTAGTGGGATAGGTGATACAATGAACATAATGAAATCTTTGGAGGTCTGATATGACTCGTGAATTTAAATTTGAAACCCTACAATTGCATGCAGGACAAGTGGTAGATGCTACTACCAAGTCTCGTGCTGTACCAATTTATCAAACAACATCCTTTGTATTTGAAGATACACAGGAAGGTGCAGAACTTTTTGCACTTCAGAAAGCTGGTAATATCTATACGCGTATCACTAACCCAACAACTTCAGCCTTTGAAGAGCGTATTGCGGCCCTTGAAGGTGGTGTTGGTGCTCTTGCCACAGCTTCTGGAATGGCAGCTCTTACTTATACTATTCTTGGACTTGCTCACGCAGGAGACCACGTAGTTGCAGCTTCAACTATCTACGGTGGAACCTTTAACCTTTTGAAAGAAACCCTTCCTCGATATGGAATTACCACAACATTTGTAGATATTGATAATCTAGAAGAAGTAGAAGCAGCTATTGGAGAAAATACCAAACTAGTTTTGATTGAAACTTTGGGTAATCCAGTTATCAACATCCCTGATATCGAAAAAAATTGCTGAAATTGCTCACAAACACCAAATTCCTTTGGTTGCTGACAATACTTTTGCAACACCATATCTCATCAATGTATTTTCTCACGGTGTAGATATCTCAGTTCACTCGGCTACTAAGTTTATAGGAGGACACGGTACAACTATTGGTGGTGTTATCGTTGATAGTGGGAAGTTTGACTGGGCAGCTTCAGGGAAATTCCCTCAATTAGTCGAAGAAGATCCAAGTTACCACAATATCAGTTATACTCGTGATGTTGGTGCTGCAGCCTTTATCGTTGCTGCTCGCGTGCAATTGCTTCGCGATATGGGAGCTGCCCTTTCACCATTTAACTCATTCTTGCTCCTACAAGGTCTTGAAACACTATCTCTCCGTGTTGAACGTCATGTTCAAAATGCTGAGAAAATCGTTGATTTCCTGGTGAACCATCCAAAGGTTGAAAAAGTCAACTATCCTAAACTCCCAGATAGTCCATATCATGCATTAGCTGAAAAATACCTACCTAAAGGTGTCGGATCAATCTTTACCTTCCATGTTAAAGGTGGAGAAGCAGAAGCTCGTAAGGTCATTGATAGCTTAGAAATCTTTTCAAACCTAGCCAATGTGGCAGATGCAAAATCATTGGTAGTTCATCCGGCAACTACAACGCATGCTCAATTGTCTGACTCTGATCTAGAAGCAGCAGGAGTAACTAAGAATCAAATCCGTCTATCAATTGGACTTGAAAATGTCGATGATTTGATCGAAGATTTACGACTAGCACTTAAAAAAATCTAAAAAAAATAACTTATTTTTATCAAATTAAGCATCCTTCTCACGAATAATTAAATGAGGAGGATTTTTTATGTATAGTATTTCATTTCAAGAAGATTCGCTTTTTACCCAGAGAAAAGACTTGTTAGGGAAGGAGTAGAGGCTCTCAGCAATCAAGAATTACTAGCTATTTTGCTAAGAACAGGAACAAAACAGGCCAATGTCTTTGAAATTGCACAGAAGGTGTTAAATAACCTAACTTGCCTAACAGATTTAAAAAAAATGAGTCTACAGGAATTGCAGACTTTATCAGGTATTGGACGTGTTAAGGCAATCGAATTACAAGCTGTTATCGAATTAGGCTACCGCATTCATAAACGCGAAACAGTGGAAATGGAGAGTATCCTAAGTAGTCGAAAGTTAGCTAAAAAGATGCAAGCTGAACTTGGAGATAAAAAACAAGAGCACCTAGTGGCGCTCTATCTGAATACTCAAAATCAAATTATTCATCAGCAGACTATTTTTATCGGGTCTGCAACTAGAAGCATTGCTGAACCAAGAGAAATTCTCCACTATGCCCTAAAGCACATGGCAACATCTGTAATTCTGGTTCACAATCACCCATCAGGGGCAGTAGTTCCTAGCTCAAATGATGACCATGTTACGAAACTTGTTAAAGAAGCCTGCGAATTAATGGGTCTGGTTTTATTGGATCATCTTATCGTCTCACATTCCGATTATTTTAGTTACCGTGAGAAGACGGACCTGATATAGGATTATTTTTTGAAGTTTAGGGGACCCTGCTCAATCGATTGTAAAGCATAGGATTCTACTTCGTTCATATCAATTTTAGGAAGAGGATCAATTGTTGGGACTAGTAATTTTTTTCTTGTACGATAAAGTCGACAATCGCATTGAAATCTTTTAATGTTATAATATTTTTTGAGTGGATGAGAATATCTCTGTAAAAAAACAATCGATGAACGAAATCTGCCTTTTAAATTTGGCATCTGCCTTTTTACAAAAATTGTTTCGCCTTTTTAGACCACTCTTTAAGTTCTTTTTGTTTGTCTTTTTGGAGAGAGTTTGTCAAGATACTCTTTTATTCTTAGAAAATGATTGGTAACTTTCTGCCGATAAAAGACTATATAGATTAGAAAGTTGAAAATAAACTTCTATTTTCTTTTCCTTATCTGTTAAGAAATGGTCAAATTCCTTGCTCTTAACAGATGTGAAAACATTAACTTCTAAATCTCTTAAAAGCTCATGAGTAGAAGAGGTTTTAAGTTCATTCATAATTAATTAACTAATTTAAAGTTCATTAACGACATAGTCAAAAAGTGTTTTATCTTTTGGGCGATTTTCAAAGAGGAATTCTGGATGCCATTGAACACCGAGGTAAGGGAAACCGTCCGTACTTGTTACAGCCTCGATAATACCATCTTTAGGGTCATGTGCAACAACCTTTAGATTCGGAGCTAAATCTTTGATGCTCTGATGATGGAAAGAGTTGATATGGGAGATTTCCCCATAGATTTCTCGAAGAATGGTATCTGATTCAGTGACAAGGCGCTGAGTAGTGTATTCAGCTGAACTATCCTGCCAATGATCTTCGATATCTTGAAAAAGAGTTCCACCCATCGCAACATTAAAGAGCTGGGTACACGACAGACAGAAAAAAATTGGTTTTTTCCTGTCTAATAGCTTCTTTGATAAGTGCTAGTTCAAAAATGTCTCTTTGAAGGTGGTAATCATCGCTATCGATGACCTTTGGTTCACCGTAGTATTTTGGATCAACATTTTGACCACCTGTTAGGATTAATTTATCAATCAGGCTAATGTAGTAGCTAGCCATTTCTTCATCACCAATCGGTAGGATAATGGGAATTCCGCCAGCTTCTTTAACACCTTCAACAAAACCTTTTGCTGCATAACTGAGCATGATATCATCATCTGGATGAGCTTTTTCATTTCCTGTAATCCCAATAACTGGTTTATTCATAAATACTTACGCTTTCTAATCCTCTTTACGCATGAAATAGAGGAGAGTTTGAAGTTCACTTGTTAGATCAACATACTGAACAACTACGTCTTTAGGAAGATGTAGGTGAACAGGAGAAAAACTAAGAATACCTTTGATGCCAGCATCAACTAACAATTCAGCAACTTCCTGGGATTTAACACTAGGAACAGTAAGAATTGCTGTTTTGATATTGGCGTTTTTTAATTTTTCCTTAATCTGAGAGATTCCATAGATTGGAACACCGTCAGGAGTCTCGGTACCAACCTCTGGATGATCATCTAGGTCAAAAGCCATAACAATTTTCATCTTATTACGCTCGTGAAAGCGGTAGTGGAGGAGGGCATGTCCCATATTACCAATACCTACAAGCATCACATTGGTAATAGAATTATCATTTAAGAGATCAGCGAAAAAGTTCATGAGCTTTTTTTAACATCATATCCAAAACCACGTCGTCCAAGTTCCCCAAAGTAGGAGAAATCACGACGAACAGTCGCAGAATCAATACCAATTGCCTCCGCTATTTGTTTGGAATTAGCTCTTTCAATTTTTTCAGCATTAAATCTTTTAAAAATACGATAGTAGAGAGATAGTCTCTTTGCTGTTGCTTTAGGAATAGCAGACTGTTTTTTCTTTCACAAAATCACAACCTTTCTATCTACTATTTTATAGAAAGTTTGTGAAAAAGCAACAATAACGAAAAAAACTAAGAAAAATCTTAGTTTAGCTATTTTTCGTGGTAAGATTTTAAAAAAACGATAGAGATCACCAAGAAGCCCCTGATAGATTTCTACTCCATTATGTGTTAATGAAGTAATAAGGGTCGTATCAGGAAGAGTTACACAACCTGATAGAGAAAGCATGAGTGCTTCATAATCTTCATATTCTTGCACACGTTCAACTTTATAAGGATCCTTGTAAGTTAATCGAAACATAACGACCTTCTATCTTTCGCTTTTTGTAAATACACCACGTTCAACCAGACTATCCATCAAGAAGTAGAATTTCTCTTGGTGAATATGTGTTTCCTCAGACTTAAAAATATCAACTAAGCGGAGTCCAGATTTATCAGTGATATTAATCTTTGCGCCTGATAGGTCTTTATTGATGATAATCTTAAGCTGGAAACCTTCTCCACTATTTGGAACTTTTTCAAGTAGACGTGTGAGTTCATAATTACCAACTTTAGTTTCAAAGAAAGTATTATCTTTAAGAGTAAATTTCTTTACAGTTGGGCTAAGTGTGTAATCGTAACGGCAATTTTTAAGTTTAATTGTTTGTTCGAATGCCATTGAGTTATCCTCCGATGATATTTTTAAGAGTTTTAGCAAGAGTTATCATTTCTTGTTCTGTATTTTGAGGTGAAATGCTGACGCGGACAGATTCGTGTAAGCGAGGCGAATCTTCTCCATAAAAAGCCTGAAGAACATGACTGACTTGAACAACACCAGCAGTACAAGCAGAACCAGTCGAGATAGAAATTCCGTCAAGATCTAGACGAAGTAGCAGTAGGTCATTGCGTTGTCCTGGAAATCCCAATGTTGAGGACATAGGGAAGTTGCTCTTTACCTTGGTTTAGATAGTAGTTTGATCCATCCATTTCACCTAAAAATGTTTCTTGTAGTTTTTGAACTTTTTCGAAATTAGGCTCTATATGTTCAAGATCATCCTTTAGAGCTGCGACCATCCCTATAATTGCAGGAAGGTTTTCTGTTCCTGCTCTTTTTTTCTGTTCTTGATCTCCACCGTGTAGATAAGAATCAAAATCTGTAGAAGCTGCATAGAGGAAACCAACGCCTTTAGGACCATAAAACTTATGAGCAGAAGCACTGAGAAAATCAATCCCCAATTCTTCAGGGAGAATCTCTAATTTACCCACCGCCTGGACTGCATCAACATGATAAACAGCTGGATGATTTTTTAGAACATCACCAATTTCATCAATCGGTAATAGAGTTCCTGTTTCATTGTTTGCAAACATAGTTGAAACTAGAATGGTATCTTCACGGAGTGCATTTTTGACTTGGTCTGCAGTGATTTCTTGATTTTCAGGTTCTAGAATTGTCACTTCAAACCCGAAATTTTCAACCAAATATTCAATTGGTTCAAGAACTGCGTGATGCTCAATAGCAGTAGTAATGATGTGTTTCCCACGCCCTTGGTGGCGAAGGCAGTAACCAATAATTGCTGTATTATTACTTTCTGTACCACCAGAGGTGAAGAAAACGTGCTGTGGCTTTGTTCCTAGTAAACTCGCTAACTCTTGACGCGCTTTCTCGTAATAATTTACCTGCTTGACGTCCATGGCTATGAATACTAGAAGGGTTCCCATATGTTTCTTGCATGACTTGAGTCATTGCTGAGATAGCTACAGGTGACATGGGTGTCGTAGCAGCATTATCCAAATAAATCAAAAACTCACCTAATTTCTATTTAAATTTAAATAGTGGACTAACTGGTTTTCTTTCATGAATACGAACCATGGCATCACCAATTAATTCGCTTGCAGTAATGTATTGTACATTTTTTGGTTTTTTACTTTCTGTTACGACAGAATCTGTAACCAAAATTTCCTTGATATTAGCTGCATCAAAGCAATTCTGCAGCACCGTCAACGAAAAGTCCGTGACTTGAAACTGCATAGATTTCAGTCGCTCCATCGCGTTCTAAGATTTTGGCAGCTTCAGAGAAAGTACGACCTGTATTTAGAATATCATCAATCAAGATTGCTTTCTTGCCTTCAACCTCACCGATAATATATCCTTGGCTACGTTCAGAATCATCTTGAGCATAGTCGATGATAGCAATCGGTGCATCAAGGTACTCAGCAAGGCTACGAGCACGTTTTACACCTGAATTTTTAGGGCTAACAACAACCACATCTGAACCTGTCAAACCTTTATCACAATAATGTTTTGCAAAAAGAGGAATTGTGTAGAGGTTATCAACAGGAATATCAAAGAAACCTTGAACCTGAACAGCGTGAAGATCAAGTGTCAATACACGACTAACTCCAGCTTTAACCAACATATTTGCAACAAGTTTAGCCGTAAGAGGTTCGCGAGAAGAAGCGATACGGTCTTGACGAGCGTAACCAAAATAAGGCATGACAACATTGATTGTATTTGCACTAGCACGAACACAGGCATCAACAGTGATTAAAAGTTCCATCAAATGATTGCTAACAGGATAAGAAGTAGACTGGATGATATAAACATCATAGCCACGAACACTTTCTTCTATGTTAACTTGGATTTCACCATCTGAAAATTGACGTGATGATAATTTTCCAAGTGGAACACCTGCAGCATCTGCAATTTTTTGAGCAATTTCATGGTTTGATGAAAGTGAAAAAAGCTTCATATTCTTTGTATCTGACATTGATAAACCGTCCTCTATAAACTAAGTGAATCAGCAAAAGGAAACAAATTTAAAACAAGTGTTTTCTGTTACAGATTCTAATATTTTTTTATCTCTTTTATTTTATCAAAAAAAGTTGATTATTTCAGGATTTTTTCATATTTTCTATAAATCGAACTAATTTTGAAGGTGCATTCTTGTATTCGATATCATTTGCCTGTAAAAACTCCTGAAAATCAAGACTTCCCTGGTCTCCATTTTCGACTTCCAACTCTAGTTCATAATCAACAACATCGAAGTAGCTACTTTGATCAAGTGCCATCAGTCCGATAGAGGTCTCTTTCTCATAACGAACAGTGGTTAAACAACCTAAAACAATCCATCCACTTGGTGAAACACCTCGATTTGAAAGTTCTTCTAAAATCATTCCCTGAGGAATCTTACATTCTTCTAAACATTTCTTTGCCTCTTCTAGAGTGAGCGCTTGATTGTATTCCATATTTCCAACTTTTTGAGGGATTTTTATGGTTAATTCGGCACTATTTTCAAATGTACGAATGCGCATGGCAATCTTATGTTGACGAAGATAAAAACCAGGTGTATCTAAGTAGTAATTTTTTTGTGTAATCGGTGAAATTTCTGAAAATTTGCCTTGCAATCTCTGATATTCTTCTTTACTGAGAAGTGTTTTCATTTCAATTTCTAAATGTTTCATTTTTTCAACCTTTTCTTTATATTTGAAAGCGATTTATGGTATAATAAGCATTGTATTTATTGTATCTGATTTTCACTAGAAAATCAAAAACTAGATAAATTATAGTGTAGAGAGAATTGGACGTAAGAGTTATATGATTACAGAATGGGAAGAATTTTTAGATCCTTACATTCAAGCTGTCGGAGAATTGAAAATTAAACTCCGAGGTATCCGAAAACAATATCGAAAACAAAATAAACATTCTCCTATTGAGTTTGTCACAGGTCGCGTAAAGCCGATTGAAAGCATCAAAGAAAAAATGGCACGTCGTGGAATAACCTATGACACGCTTGAACAAGATTTGCAAGATATTGCAGGATTGCGTGTGATGGTTCAATTTGTAGACGACGTGAATGAGGTTGTATCTATCCTTCGTAAAAGACAGGATATGAGAGTTGTTCAAGAACGAGATTATATCACTCATCGTAAGGCGTCAGGTTATCGTTCTTACCATGTAGTTATTGAATATACAGTCGATACTATAAATGGTGCAAAAACCATCTTAGTTGAGATTCAAATTCGTACGTTGGCAATGAACTTTTGGGCGACGATTGAACATTCACTCAACTATAAATACCAAGGAGATTTCCCGGAAGAAATCAAGGAAAGACTTGAGATTACTGCTAGAATTTCTCATCAGCTAGACGAAGAAATGAGTAAGATACGTGCTGATATCCAGGAAGCGCAAGCACTCTTTGATCCTTTGCACAGAAAATTAAATGACGGGGTAGGAAACAGTGACGATACCGATGAAGAATACAGGTAAACGAATTGACCTAATTGCCAACCGTAAACCTCAGAGTCAAAAGGTTCTTTTTGAATTAAAAGATCGCTTAAAAAAGAATAATTTTATCCTGAATGATAAGAATCCAGACATCGTTATCTCTATTGGTGGAGATGGCATGTTACTGTCTGCATTTCATAAATATGAAAACCAACTCGATAAGGTGCGTTTTATTGGGGTCCATACTGGTCACTTAGGTTTTTATACGGATTATCGTGATTTTGAGTTGGATCAATTAGTCACAAATTTACAGCTGGATAATGGAGCTCGAGTTTCTTATCCGCTCTTAAGTGTTAAAATATTTCTTGAAAATGGAGAAGTCAAGTCTTTCCGAGCACTAAATGAGGCTAGTATTCGTCGAGCGGATCGCACTATGGTTGCGGATGTTATTATTAATCATGTTCCTTTTGAACGTTTTCGAGGAGACGGCTTGACGGTTTCAACGCCGACAGGAAGTACAGCTTATAATAAATCACTTGGTGGAGCAGTACTGCATCCAACCATAGAAGCCTTACAATTAGCTGAAATTGCCAGTTTGAACAACCGAATCTACCGCACACTTGGTTCTTCAATTATTGTTCCTAAGAAAGATAAAATCGAACTAATACCAACTCGAAATGATTATCATACTATCTCTATCGATAATAGTATCTATTCTTTCCGAAATATTGAAAAAATAGAGTACCAAATCGACCACCACAAGATTCATTTCGTAGCCACTCCAAGCCACACCAGTTTTTGGAATCGTGTTAAAGATGCCTTTATTGGTGAGGTGGACGAATGAGGTTTCAATTTATTGCCGACGAACATGTTAAGGTAAAAACCTTTCTAAAGAAACATGAGGTTTCTAAAGGTTTACTTGCCAAGATTAAGTTTCGAGGTGGTGATATCCGAGTGAATGGGCATCCACAGAACGCTACCTATCTCTTAGATATTGGGGATGAGGTTGTCGTTGATATTCCTCCAGAAGAAGGTTTCGAGACACTGGAAGCAATTGATTATCCGCTAGATATTCTATTTGAAGATGATCATTTCTTGATTATTAATAAACCCTTTGGTGTTGCATCTATTCCTAGCGTCAATCATTCCAATACCATTGCCAACTTTATCAAGGGTTACTATGTCAAACAGAACTATGAAAACCAACAAGTTCACATCGTTACTAGACTTGATAGAGATACCTCTGGCTTGATGCTTTTTGCAAAACATGGCTACGCGCATGCTAGATTAGACAAGCAATTGCAGAGAAAGGCTATTGAAAAGCGTTATTACGCGCTAGTCAAGGGAGATGGACATCTGGAACCACAGGGAGAAATCATCGCTCCAATAGCCCGAGATGAAGATTCTATCATCACTCGACGAGTAGCAAAGGGTGGGAAATATGCTCATACGTCCTATCAAATCGTGGCATCTTACGGGAATATTCACTTAGTTGATATTCGTCTCCATACTGGGAGAACCCACCAGATTCGGGTTCATTTCTCGCATATTGGGTTTCCATTACTCGGAGATGACCTTTATGGTGGAAGTTTAGACCACGGCATAGAGCGCCAGGCTCTACATTGCCATTACTTATCGTTCTATCATCCGTTCTTAAAAGAACAGTTAGAGCTAGAAAGCCCACTACCGGATGATTTCGACACACTTATTACACAGTTATCAAATAATAAATTATCTTAAAAGGAGTCAAAACTCATGGAAGTTTTTGAAAGTTTGAAAGCCAACTTAGTTGGTAAAAATGCACGCATCGTTTTACCTGAAGGTGAAGAACCACGTATCCTTCAAGCTACGAAGCGTTTGGTAAAAGAAACAGAAGTTATCCCTGTCCTATTAGGAAACCCTGAAAAAATTAAAATCTATCTTGAAATCGAAGGAATTACAGAAGGTTACGAAATCATTGATCCAGAACACTACCCACAATTTGAAGAAATGGTAGCTGCGCTTGTTGAACGTCGTAAAGGAAAAATGACAGAAGAAGAAGCAAGAGAAGTGCTTGTTAATGATGTTAACTACTTTGGTGTAATGTTAGTCTATATGGGCTTAGTAGACGGTATGGTTTCAGGAGCTATTCACTCTACAGCTTCAACAGTTCGTCCAGCTCTTCAAATCATTAAGACTCGTCCGAATGTGAGCCGTACATCAGGTGCCTTCCTTATGGTTCGTGGAACTGAACGTTACTTGTTTGGTGACTGTGCTATCAACATCAACCCCGATGCTGATGCCCTGGCTGAAATCGCGATTAACTCAGCGATCACAGCTAAGATGTTTGGTATCGAACCTAAGATTGCTATGCTTAGCTATTCAACTAAGGGATCAGGCTTTGGTGAAAGTGTCGATAAGGTTGTTGAAGCAACAAAAATCGCTCATGAGCTTCGTCCAGACCTTGAAATTGATGGCGAATTGCAATTTGACGCTGCTTTTGTTCCAGAAACTGCAGCTCTTAAAGCACCTGGAAGTAATGTAGCTGGACAAGCTAATGTCTTTATCTTCCCAGGTATTGAAGCAGGTAATATCGGTTACAAGATGGCTGAACGTCTCGGTGGATTTGCTGCAGTTGGACCTGTTTTGCAAGGTCTTAACAAACCAGTAAATGACCTTTCTCGCGGATGTAACTCTGACGATGTTTACAAATTAACTCTTATCACTGCAGCACAAGCTGTTCATCAATAAGAATTTTATCCCTCTTTTCCTCTTGGATAAAGGGGGATTTCTCTTTTTACTGGCACACATTCATCTGCAAAAATAGCTGAAATATGGTAAAATAGTCAATAATCATCTATGTTAATTAGAATAAGTTTGTATGAAGAAAAGGAAATAAAATGGCAACTATTCAATGGTTTCCTGGACACATGTCTAAGGCGCGTCGTCAGGTTCAGGAAAATTTAAAAATTTGTTGATTTTGTGACGGTTTTAGTTGATGCACGTTTACCCTTGTCTAGTCAAAATCCGATGCTGACTAAAATCATCGGAGATAAACCAAGACTATTGATTTTGAACAAAGCAGACCTTGCGGACCCAGCATTAACTAAAGAGTGGCGTCAATACTTTGAATCACAAGGTATTCAGACACTGCTATTAACTCTAAAGGAACAAATAACAGTAAAAGTCGTAACGGAAGCTGCTAAGAAACTCATGGCAGATAAAATCGCTCGTCAGAAGGAACGTGGTATTCAAATCGAGACCTTGCGTACCATGATCGTTGGGATTCCAAACGCTGGTAAATCAACGCTGATGAACCGTTTGGCTGGTAAGAAAATTGCTGTAGTTGGTAACAAACCAGGTGTGACAAAGGGCCAACAATGGCTCAAAACAAATAAAGATTTGGAAATCTTGGACACTCCAGGGATTCTCTGGCCAAAATTCGAAGATGAAACTGTCGCTCTTAAACTTGCCCTTACAGGAGCCATCAAGGATCAGTTGCTTCCAATGGATGAAGTGACAATTTTTGGTCTTAATTACTTTAAAACACATTATCCTGAAAAGCTTCAAGAACGTTTTAAACAAATGAATCTGGACGACGAAGCTCCAGAAATCATCATGGATATGACTCGTATTCTTGGTTTCCGTGTTGATTACGATCGTTTTTACAACCTTTTTGTAAAAGAAGTTCGTGATGGAAAACTAGGCAACTATACATTAGATACATTGGAAGACCTCAATGGCAACAATTAAAGAAATAAAAGAAGAACTAGGAAAGATAACTGAACTTGATAGTCCTCTGTTTAAGGAGTTTGAAAAAGATTCTCGTTCAGGTGTTCAAAAAGAAATTGAAAAGCGCAAGAAAGCTATTCAAGCTGAAATTGATGAAAATCTGCGCTTAGAAGGCATGTTATCTTATGAAAAAGAGCTTTACGCTCAATGTATTAGCTTAATTGCAGGCGTAGATGAAGTTGGACGTGGACCTTTAGCTGGTCCTGTTGTTGCTGCAGCAGTCATTCTTCCCCAAAATTGTAAGATTAAAGGTTTGAATGACAGTAAGAAGATTCCTAAGAAAAAACACGAGGAGATTTTTCAGGCTGTCAAAGAGAATGCTCTAGCAATCGGTATTGGGATTATGGATAATCATGTCATTGACCAAGTCAATATCTATGAAGCAACGAAACTAGCAATGAAAGAAGCTATCTCTCAGCTTGAACCTCAACCAGAACATCTTTTGATTGATGCTATGAAGTTAGATTTGCCGATTTTTCAAACATCCATCATCAAAGGAGATGCAAACTCGCTTTCTATTGCAGCAGCATCCATCATTGCTAAGGTTACCAGAGATAAGATCATGGCTAACTATGACCAGGAATTTCCAGGTTATGATTTTTCTCAAAATGCTGGTTATGGAACGGCTAAACATTTAGAAGGTTTAGAAAAGTACGGTGTTGCACCCATTCATCGCACAAGCTTTGAACCGATTAAAACGATCGTTTCAGAAGCTGAAAAAGATAATTAAAGGAGAAAATTATGGAGGAACAGTCGGAAACACTTAGTTCCAAGAAAGAATTTGCCTTTGCGTCAAGTACAATTCTATCTCAAGTAGGGCGAGGAATTATCGTTGGATTAGTCGTAGGCCTTATTGTTGGGTCTTTTCGATTTTCTATTGAAAAAGGTTTTCATGTCATCCAAGGGCTTTATCGTGATCAAGATAATCTTGTACGTAACCTGTTGATTATCTCCTTGCTTTATCTTGTTATTTGCTGGCTTAGTGCTAAATTAACACGCTCAGAAAAGGATATCAAAGGTTCTGGTATTCCTCAAGTTGAGGCGGAGTTAAAAGGTCTCATGTCACTCAACTGGTGGAGTGTGCTTTGGAAGAAATACATCCTTGGTATTTTAGCAATCGCTAGTGGACTCATGCTCGGTCGTGAAGGTCCAAGTATTCAACTAGGTGCCGTTGGAGGTAAAGGAATTGCTAAATGGCTGAAATCTAGCCCAGTAGAAGAGCGCTCTTTAATAGCTAGTGGAGCTGCTGCTGGACTTGCTGCAGCCTTTAACGCTCCAATAGCGGGTCTGCTTTTTGTAGTAGAAGAAGTTTACCATCACTTTTCAAGATTTTTCTGGGTTTCAACTCTGGCTGCCAGTCTGGTAGCAAACTTTGTCTCTCTTCTGATCTTCGGCTTAACACCTGTTCTGGATATGCCGGATGATATCCCTCTCATGAGTTTGAGCCAATATTGGATTTATCTGGTAATGGGGATTTTTCTCGGGCTCTCAGGTTTTATTTATGAAAAAGCAGTTCTGAATGTAGGCAAGGTTTATGAATGGATTGGCCAAAGGCTTCACGTTGATAAAGCTTATCATCCGATTTTTGCTTTTTATTCTTATTATTCCCAGTAGGAATTTTTTTCTACCACAGATTCTTGGTGGCGGGAATCAAGTTGTTTTATCCTTAACAGAACAAAATTTTAGTTTCCAAATTATCTTACTTTACTTTATCATTCGCTTTATCTGGAGCATGATCAGTTACGGAAGTGGACTGCCAGGTGGTATTTTCTTACCAATTTTAGCATTAGGTTCTATACTTGGTGCTCTAGTAGGCGTTATTTGTGTCAATCTTGGCCTTGTTAGCCAGCAGCAATTTCCTATTTTTGTAATTCTTGGAATGAGCGGTTATTTTGGGGCTATCTCAAAAGCACCTTTGACAGCTATGATTCTTGTAACTGAAATGGTTGGTGACATCCGAAATCTAATGCCTTTAGGGATGGTGACCCTAGTAGCTTACATCGTCATGGATTTGCTCAAAGGAGCACCTGTCTATGAAGCCATGCTGGAGAAAATGTTACCTGAATCAGCAACTGATGACGGAGAAGTTACACTAATAGAAATCCCTGTTTCAGACAAAATAGCTGGAAAACAAGTACATGAACTCAATTTACCTCATAATGTGCTTATCACAACCCAAGTACATAATGGTAAAAGTAAGACAGTAAATGGATCTACAAGGATGTATCTAGGAGATATGATCCATCTCGTTATTCCAAAAAGTGAAATTGGAAAAGTAAAAGATTTGCTTTTTATAAGTAGTATTAATTTACATAATTTTTTTATTACGAAAAGTTATAATATGTTTTTGAAAGGTTTCTCTATGAAAAAATAAGGCAATTTTTGGTATATTTGCTAGGAACATTTATCCAATTAGTATCAGTTTGTCTAGTTTTCTTTCTATTGAATCGTTACTCTGTTCATTCTGATTTATTAACTATTTCAGGAATCATTCTAGGTGGAATTTCTTCAGCTCTCTGGGGAATAATTGTTGCTAATCGATATTTTTCATATTCATTTTAAGAAGATTTTTAAAAGATTTTTTTAACATTCATACTAGTTATAAACACTATTTATTATCTTTCTTCCTAATTATATTTGATTTTTTTCTTTCATATTGTTTGGTGGGAAAATGTTAGAATTTAACTGGTATCTCCCTTTTTGATGTTCTTCAAATTTATTTTATTTGGAGGAATCGAAGAGATTGGATGGCGATATGTATTTCAACCAATTTTACAAGAACATTTGCCGTATTTCCTCTCAACAATCTTAACCTTTTTTAGTTGGGCTATTTGGCATCTGTTGTACTTTTACATAGATGGTTCTCTGGCAATATTACAATTGACGCCGTTTCTAATTGGATTACTGACAAATTCTTTTCATACTATCAGCACTATATATTAAAAACAAACAATCTCTGGATTTGTGTAATGACTCATTCAATTATTAATGTCTTGTCTCAACTAACCATAGATACTAATCAATACGAAACTTACTTGATAAAAATCTTCGTCATCTTAGTTTCGTGCTATATGGTAATGAATAAAAAAAGAAGAGTATAGTCGTAACTGATTGTATTAGTAAACTTTTCATTTTAATAAAATGAAATATAAAACTCAAAAACCAAATCAAATATGATTTGGTTTTTATGATAATAAGAATCAAATTTTACTTGAATTACATTTACTAGAGTTGAAGATCGACAGAGGAGCATTTAGCAAAAAGTATAAAAATTTTAATCATAATAAATTAATTAAAAAGAAAAACTAAAAAATTTTTGGTTACAATTGCAAAAAAATTTAGATATTGCATATATCACCTATTACATTTTTCCGAAAAAAACTATAATTTTTCTTGAAAAATATATCTAGCTATGCTATACTACTAGTATAGAAAGATTTGGAGAAAAACATGAAACGCGAGATCTTATTAGAACGTATTGATAAACTTAAACAAGTCATGCCCTGGTATGTTCTGGAATACTATCAATCAAAATTGGCTGTTCCCTACAGTTTTACGACCTTGTACGAATATTTAAAGGAATACGATCGATTTTTCAGCTGGGTTTTAGAATCTGGTATATCGAATGCTGACACCATGGCAAATATACCTTTAGATGTACTTGAGAATATGACAAAGAAAGACATGGAATCTTTTATTCTTTACTTACGTGAACGCCCTTTGCTTAATGCTAATACGACAAAGAATGGTGTCTCCCAAACAACCATCAACCGTACTTTATCAGCGCTTTCTAGTCTTTATAAGTACTTGACTGAGGAAGTTGAAAATGAACAAGGGGAACCTTATTTCTATCGCAATGTTATGAAGAAAGTTGCTACCAAGAAAAAGAAAGAAACTTTGGCTGCTCGAGCCGAAAATATCAAGCAAAAGCTCTTTTTAGGCGATGAAACAGAGGGTTTTTTGAATTATATCGATGAGGAATACCCCAAAACTCTCTCAAATCGTGCCCTATCCTCTTTTAATAAGAATAAAGAGCGAGATTTGGCAATTATTGCACTCCTTCTTGCCTCTGGTGTACGTCTCTCTGAGGCAGTAAATCTGGATCTTCGAGACCTTAATCTCAAGATGATGGTGATTGATGTAACTCGAAAAGGTGGAAAACGAGACTCGGTCAATGTTGCTGCCTTTGCTAAACCTTATTTAGAGCAATATCTCGCTATTCGAGACAAACGTTATAAGACAGAAAAGACTGATACAGCTCTCTTTCTAACTTTATATAGAGGTGTTCCAAACCGTATTGACGCTTCTAGTGTCGAAAAGATGGTAGCCAAGTATTCAGAAGACTTCAAAGTACGCGTAACACCCCATAAACTGCGTCATACACTAGCAACTCGTCTCTATGATGCGACCAAATCACAGGTTCTGGTCAGTCACCAGCTAGGACATGCTAGCACACAAGTTACCGACTTGTATACCCATATCGTTAATGATGAGCAGAAAAATGCCTTGGATAGTTTATAATAATACATAATATAGTTTATGTAATATTTAAAATAGAGCGATAGATTTTTGATTATCTAACGCTCTTTTATTCTTTCTATAAAAAAATTCAATCCAATAATTTCGTGTGGCTCAATAATAACTGGCTTTTCCCCAAAATGACTTTTAGATAAGCCAGAGTTCTGCAGGGGTTACGGGTCTTTTTTCATCATTGTACTTTCTCAGCACTTTCTTTCCGTTAGAAAAAGCATTTAACAGCTTCATATGGCGTACCATCACTAGCTGTATCGATCAATTCCCATATAAGCAATTTCATCACCGGGTTTTTTGAGGACTATCAGTAAGATAGTTTTCCAATAAAAGTAGACTGTTTTATCTTTTCATTAATTCATAAGCTTTACAACTTTCAAGTCGGTTATTCGCTGCTGCGTACATAATACAAAAACTATCCACGATGTCTTTCATTGGCATTAACGCTTCTTTGCTTACGATGATTTCCTCAGGAGCAAGACCACCAATAATCAGGGCTTTTAAAATGTAGCTTGCTGAATAACATTGTCTAAAGCCATTCCCAGATGGGATTTGGACAGCTTGAAAACCTAATGGTTCTAACTCTTGTCTTTTTCTTATCGAAGTGTTCTTGTGTGATACTAATATTCAAATCATGAGGGATTTGTAGATTCTTGATTCTTAAAAAGCTACTCACAGTACGATCTAACTGTTCAAATAGTCCGAGATTTTCAATTGGAATTTTTATCATTGATGTTAGGCCTCTTTTATTTTAAATTTCCACTATATTATACTCCCATCAAATTTTAATATCAAGTTTAAACAAAAAAGAAATCCATATTACATGGATCTCTTTTGATTTTATTCTACAACTGCCTCAGCAATTTCTTCTGCAGTGATTCCTGCGAAGTAACGACTAGGTTAATGGTTTGAAGGGCTTTGAGGACATCTTCACGTTCGTATTTGACACCACGAAGGACATCTTCTACTGCTGCAACATCTTCGATACCGAAAAAGTCACCGTAAATCTTGATGTCTTGGATTTTTGATTCAATGACATTAGCGAAGATTTCCACCTTACCGCTTGGGAATTTTGTGCCACGACGGACATTGTATTCAGGAGACTTTCCATAGTTCCAGTCCCAAGTCCCAAACTTAGTTTCTTTGATTCGATTGATTTCAGCCAATTCTTCATCTGAGAACACATACTCTGTCATTTCAGGGTATTCTTTTTTCATGTATTCCAAAAGCAAGTCACGGAACTCTTCAACAGTGATCTTTTCTGGTAACTCATCGATAATATTAGTTACTCGAGCACGGACTGATTTAACACCTTTTGATTCAAACTTATCTTTAGACACTTTAAGTGCGTTAGCTAGGACTGACAAATCCACATCAAAGAGAAGACAACCATGGTGCATGATACGGCCATTGATATAGGCTTGTGCATTTCCACAGAATTTCTTACCGTCGATTTCTAAATCGTTACGGCCTGTAAATTCAGCTTTAACACCAAGTTCAGCTAAAGTATTGATAACTGGAGTAGAGAAGCTCTTGAAGTCAAAGGCCTTGTTTTCATCTTCTTTTGAAATGATTGTATAGTTAAGGTTGTTCAAATCATGGTAAACAGCTCCACCACCACTGATTCGACGGACTACTTCAATTCCATTTTCACGAACATAGTCACGGTTAATTTCTTCAATCGTATTTTGGTGACGTCCTACAATAATAGATGGTTTGTTAATCCAAAGAAGGAAGATTTGATCCTCGTCCAAAAGGTGTTTAAAAGCATATTCCTCTAAAGCGATATTAAAAGCAGTGTCGTTTGAATGATTGATAATGTATTTCATAAGATACCTTCTAATACGATAGAGACTGGAAAATAATTCCAGTCTAGTCTATCTATTTTTATTTTTTCTTAGGTGAATGGATAGCCATTCCAAGAACATCCGCAAACGCTTCGTACATAACTTCAGAGTATGTTGGGTGTCCGTGGATTGTCTTAAGCATTTCTTCAACAGTGATTTCCATTTCGATGATGCTTGACGCTTCATTAATCAATTCTGCAGCTGCAGGACCAATGATGTGGACTCCAAGGATTTCACCATATTTCTTGTCAGCAATAACTTTAACGAAACCTTGAGCTGCATCTGATGCAATGGCACGTCCGTTTGCAGCAAAGTTGAATTTACCGATTTGAACATCGTATTTTTCACGAGCTTGTTCTTCAGTCAAACCAACAGCAGCAACTTCTGGAAGTGTGTAGATAGCTGCAGGAGTTAAGTTCAATTTGGCAACAGCGTGATTTCCTTTAAGTGCATTTTCAGCTGCTACTTCACCCATACGGAAGGCAGCGTGAGCTAACATTTTAGTACCGTTGATATCACCTGGTGCGTAGATACCTGGAACAGAAGTTTCCATGTATTCGTTAACCTTGATACGACCACGTTCTAATTCAAACTCGACTTCACCGATACCTTCAAGGTCTGGAACACGTCCGATTGATAGAAGAGCTTTGTTCGCAATGATATCATCTTTTCCTTCAACTTTGATACGAAGTTTGCCATCTTCTTCAATGATTTCTTGAAGTTTAGTACCAGTCAAGATAGTCATACCTTTACGCTCAAGAATCAAACGGAGGTTCTTAGATACTTCTGCGTCCATTGCTGGAACAATACGGTCCATCATTTCGATAACAGTAACTTTTGAACCGAAGGTCATGAAGGCCTGTCCGAGTTCGATACCGACAACTCCACCACCAATGATCACGAGGCTTTCTGGTACTTCATTCATTTCAAGGATATCGTCACTAGTCATAACAAGTGATGATTCCATTCCAGGAACGTTGATCTTGCTTACTTTTGAACCACCAGCAAGGATGATTTTCTTAGTTTCAAGCAATTCAGAACCATTTACCAAGACATTCTTATCTTTAGTAATAGTACCGATACCTTTATGAACATCAACTCCATAGCTACGAAGAAGTCCTGCAACACCACCAACAAGAGTATTGACAACTTTAGATTTAGTTTCTAAAAGTTTCTCCATATCAACTGTAAAGTTAGGATTTTCAATCACAATACCACGATTTGCTGCATGACCGATATTTTCAATGATTTCAGCATTGTGAAGGTAAGTCTTAGTTGGGATACATCCACGGTTCAAACAAGTTCCACCAAGTTCAGATTTCTCAACAAGAGCAACCTTACCACCTAATTGAGCTGCTTTAATAGCAGATACATAACCAGCAGGTCCACCACCAATAACAACGATATCATAAGCATCATCGCTCTTACCATCATCGTTTGAAGCACTTGCAGCAGGTGCTGGGACTAGCTTCTGGTGCTGCTGCGCCAGCTGTTGGGATATTTTTCCCTTCTTCACCAAGATAACCGATAACTTCAGTAACAGGAACAGTTTCACCATCACCTTTAAGGATAGCGATCAAGTATCCATCTTCTTCTGCTTCTAATTCCATGCTGACTTTGTCAGTCATGATTTCCAAAAGGATTTCTCCTTCTTTTACAAATTCTCCGACTTTTTTATTCCATTGGACGATTTGTCCTTCTGTCATATCCACGCCGGCTTTTGGCATAATTACTTCTAAGGCCATATCTTACTTCCTTTATCTATATTTCTAAAAATAAATACTTTAAACCAACATTGAGATTGGGTTTTCAATTAAAAGCTTTCAAGTCTTTCATAAACTTAGCACCAGCCATACCATCTACGACACGGTGGTCAATTGTTAAACCAAGACTCATAATTGGACGAATCACGATTTCACCATTTAACTACAACAGGTTTCTCAATTGTCGAGCTAACCCCAAGGATTGCTGAGTTCGGTTGGTTAATGATTGGACCGAATGATTGAACACCAAACATTCCCAAGTTACTGATGGTGAAAGGTTGAATTTTTGCAATTCGCTAGGAGCTAGTTTACCATCCAAAGTACGTCCGATAACATCTTTTGAAGGCAACTACCAACTCAGACAAGCTCATTTTTTTCAGCATTATAAACAACTGGCGTCATCAAACCATTATCCATTCCAACAGCCATCGCAAGGTTGACATAGTTGTGAGTGATAATTGTCTTACCATCTTCCGTTAATGAAGCGTTAATGTACGGGTGTTTCATAAGCGTCTTAACAACCGCAAGTGAAAGCAAGTCTGTAACAGTAATTTTCTTACCAGTTGCTTCCATGATTGGATCAAGGACTTTCTTACGAAGGGCAAGCATTTCAGACATATCGACATCATAGTTAAGCGTGAAGGTTGGTGCAGTCAAGTATGACTCAACCATACGTTGAGCAATAACCTTACGCATTGGTGTCATTGGAATACGCTCGATTTCCCCATAAGGAGTTACGTTATCTGGAACTTCTTCCACTTTTTCAATCTGAGAAGGTGACTTAATCGTATCGTTTTCAATATTTTCCGGAAGGAAAGCTAAAACATCCTTCTTCATAATCTTGCCACGATGACCAGTTCCTTTGGATTTCCTGCCATGCAATGTTATGTTCAAGGGCAATTCGTTTTGCAAGTGGTGAAATGCGAACCACATTAGTGTCTTTAAATGTTTCCACGTCTTCTTTGTGGACACGACCGTTTGCGCCTGAGCCAGAAATATCGTAGAGATTAATTCCTAAATCATCCGCTAATTTTCTAGCTGCAGGAGTCGCTCTTAGCTTATCATCAGCCATGACCTCTCCTATTCTATACTAAGATATTAAGGACGAAGAGGGCAATGAAAAAATAGGAGATTGACGATGTGTTCGATGAACACAGGAAATCTATCTTTTCACAGACCTCCGTCCGAATTCAATTACATGATACTAAGGGCGTTTAAAAAGTCACAGTGAAAATAGGAAACTTGACGAAGAGACTTTGAGTTTCTAGGAAAGTTTATCTTTCTCACACAGACTTTTAGCCCATGCTCTAATCTAAGATACTAAGTGACGTAGAGAACTTTGCATCTATAGATACAAAGCTTCTCGTCTGATTGATTATTTACATAATTTATTTTATGTACTATTGTTTGTTGTGAGTTTTACGGATTGCATCTTTGATGCTTTCAACTGTCGGAATCATTGCATTTTCAAGATTTTGTGCATAAGGCATTGGTACATCCTCACCTGCACAACGGCGAATAGGTGCATCTAAATAATCGAATGCTTCTGATTCTGAGATAATAGCTGAAATTTCACCGATAAAACCACTTGTCTTGTGGGCATCGTTGACAAGAACTACTTTTCCAGTTTTCTTAACTGAGTTAATGATGATGTCTTTATCAAGCGGAACCAAAGTACGTGGGTCTACTACTTCTACTGAGATGCCTTCTTCAGCTAATTCTTCAGCTGCTTGCATGACACGACGAAGCATTTTACCGTATGTTACTACAGTGACATCAGTACCTTCGCGTTTGATTTCTCCGACACCAAGTGGAATGGTGTAGTCAGGATCAACAGGCACTTCACCTTTTTGGTTAAATTCTGATTTGTATTCAAGAATGATAACAGGGTTGTTGTCACGGATAGAAGACTTAAGAAGTCCCTTCATATCAGCTGGTGTACCTGGAGCTACAACCTTCAATCCTGGGATATGAGTAAACCAAGATTCCAATGATTGTGAGTGTTGAGCTGCAGAACCTACTCCGTTACCAGCTGCACAGCGGATTGTCATAGGCACTTGACCTTTACCACCAAACATGTAACGAGTTTTAGCTGCTTGGTTGACGATATTATCCATGGCAATAACAGAAAAGTCCATGAAAGTCATATCAACGATTGGACGAAGTCCAGTCATAGCAGCACCAGCAGCAGCACCAGAAATTGCAGCTTCTGAAATTGGACAGTCACGTACACGTTCTGGTCCAAATTCTTCAAGCATACCTACAGATGTACCAAAGTCTCCACCAAAGACACCGACATCTTCACCCATCAAGAGTACATTTTCGTCGCGACGCATTTCCTCAGACATTGCAAGGATAATGGTATCGCGGAAAGACATTAATTTTGTTTCCATATTTCTCTACTTCTCCTTAGTCTGCGTAAATATCTTCAAAAGCTGATTCTAGTGGAGGGAATGGACTTTCTTCTGCAAACTTAACAGATGCTTCCACTGCTTCCTTAACTTGCGCTTGAATTTCTTCGAGTTCTTCTGCACTAGCAATTTTATTTTCAACAAGGTACTTGCGAAGGTTTTCGATTGGATCTTTTTCTTTCCACTCATCGACTTCTTCACGTGTACGATATTTACCAGGGTCTGATGATGAGTGACCAAGCCAACGGTAGGTTACACTTTCGATCAAGACAGGGCCTTTACCAGAACGAACATGGTCAACTGCTTTCTTAAATCCTTCGTAGACATCGATAACATTGTTACCGTCTTCGATAAACATTCCAGGAATACCGTAAGCAGCACTACGCTCATGGATATGCTTGACATTTGTCATTTTCTTAATATCAGCAGAGATTCCATAACCGTTATTGATACAGTAGAAAATTACTGGAAGATTCCAAATTGAAGCCATATTAACAGCTTCGTGGAATACACCTTCATTCGTCGCTCCATCACCAAAGAAGCAGACAACGATTTTACCAGTGTTTTTCATTTGTTGAGTAAGGGCTGCACCTACTGCGATTCCCATACCACCACCAACAATACCGTTGGCACCAAGGTTACCTGCATCAAGGTCGGCGATGTGCATTGATCCACCTTTACCTTTACAAGTTCCAGTATACTTACCAAGGATTTCAGCCATCATACCATTAAGGTCGATTCCTTTAGCAATGGCTTGTCCGTGACCACGGTGGTTCGATGTTATGAGGTCGTCTTCGTTTAGAGCTAACATAGCCCCAACGTTTGCAGCTTCCTCACCAACAGAAAAGTGCGTCATACCTGGCACTTTTACCTTTTTTTACTAATTGAGCAATTTTTTAAATCCATACGACGAATTTCTTCCATCTTACGGAACATCTCAAGCAAAAGATTTTTTTATCTAAAGTTGACATAATCTTGCCTTTCTAAGTTTAATTTCTTATAGTTCTATTCTAACTTATAGGTTAACTAGAGTCAAAGATTATGCTTGATATTTTTTTCACAATATAAAAAAAGAAAAAGTCAATGAAAATCAAGACTTTTTCTTTACGTAAAATGACTATTTCACAAACTGATTTCCATGGATATTTTTCAACAAAATTATTTGAATCTTTTTCATAATAACTTGTAAACGCCACTGATAGAGTAATCCGCTGACAACTAAACTTACGATAAGACCTATCCAATATGAATAAGCATCGAGATTTGTTGAATAATCTAGAAACAAACCAAGAGGTATAGCAACTCCCCAGTATCCAAGGAGACCAAGGTAGAAAGGTATGACAGTATCTTTGTAGCCTCGTAAAATCCCTTGTAATGGTGCTGCAAATGTATCAGCTAACTGGAAAAATAAGCTATAGGTCATAAAACTAGCAGTTAGTTGAATGAACTCTGGATCATGACCATAGAGACTGGCAACATTTTCTCTAAAAACATACAGAAAAGAAAGTGTTAAAGTTGCGAATGCCATAGCTGATAGTCGTCCAATTTTTATGTATTTTTTAGCATCCTCTAGACGTTTAGCACCAACTTCGTAAGAAACAACAATAGCCATTGCTGTTGAAATGCTCATAGGAAAAGCGTACATGAGAGATGAAAAGTTCATAGCAGACTGATGACTAGCTATTATCAATGATGAAAACTTCGCCATAATCAAGCCGACAGCTGAAAAAATAGCAACTTCTGCAAATACAGTTCCACCAATAGGCAACCCCAGTTTTATCGCTTCTTTTATTTTATTTTTATCTAAAGGTAGTCGGTTTTCTAAATGTAGTTCTTTTAATTTTTCTTGTTTAAGAAGGACTAGTATAGATATACCCAACAAGGCCCAATAAGCCATAGAGGTCCCAAGTCCCGCTCCAGCTCCTCCCAACTCAGGAAAACCAAAGGCACCATAAATCAATAAATAGTTAAAACCACTATTGAGAGGGAGTAATAAAAGCATCAAATACATGGACAACCTTGTCAATCCAAGTGCATCCAGTAACGAACGAATAACACTAAAGAGTAAGAGAGGAATAATCCCTATTGCTAAAAACCATAGATAACGAACTGCTATATTTGCTACCGCCGCTTCTAATCCCATATTATTTAGAATTAGTGGAGCAACCAGAAAAACTAAAACAAATAGAAAAATGGATAAGCCAAGCGAAAGATAAAGAAACTGATAGAAATCAGAAGCCACTTCATTTTTCTTTCCTCGACCCAAATGATGTCCAACTATAGGAACCAAGGCTGAGACAATACCAGTTAGGAAGGTGAAAAAGGGATTCCATAGACTAGTAGCCATTGATACACCCAGCTAAATCTATAGTATTATACTGGCCAGTCATGGTCGTATCGACAAAAGGAAGCGGAATAATTTGGCAAATTGATAGACCAGAAATTGGAAAGAAAAATCTTAAGAAATAAAGATAAATTTGTCTTTAAAATGATGGGTTGGGATACATACAGTCTCTCTCTAAATTTAATGATTTTGATAGAGCAGTATTTCATCTAGTATTTATAGACAATCTGTCCATTACAGATAGTGTATTTTACCTGCCCTTTTAAAAGTTTCACCGATAAATGGTGAATTAGCTGCTTTTAGAAGCAAAATGACTATCTACGATTCGGTCAGCTTTATCATCAAAAATTGTAATATCAGCTGGACCATTTTTCAGATAAATAACCTGCTTCAAAAGTGATACAGTTTTTGCTGGGTTTACGGGACATTTTTTTCTAACAATTGCATCAAGCTCAACTCACCAGCTTCGACCAAATAGGTTAAACCTAGTGACAAATGAAGTTTCCAAGCCTGTCATACCTGATGGCGCTTTGGTAATATCCTCAACATTTTTCTCGTCAGCATGGTGAGGCGCGTGGTCAGTAGCAATGACAGAAATGACTCCAGATTTTAAACCTTCAATGACGGCGCGACGGTCTGATTCCAAACGAAGAGGTGGATTCATCTTAGCGTTACTTCCTTTCGTCAAGAGAAGAGCTTCAGTCTTCGAAAAATGCTGTGGAGCAACTTCTGCAGTTACGTTTGCTCCCATATTTTGAGCAAACTCTACAACTTTAACACTTTCTTCCTTAGACAAATGCTGGATATGAACATGAGCCTTGGTTGCATAGGCAATCATGACATCACGTGCTATCATTGCATACTCTGCAACTCCTGTTGCACCGCAGATATGAAAATGCTCTTTAGCGATATTTTCGTTAAAACCAAGCATACCATTTAAACCAGGATCTTCTTCGTGCAAGCTGATAAAGGTGTTGAGTTTTTTAGCTTTTTCCATGGCTTCCTTGACAACTTTACTACTTTCAAGAGGAATTCCGTCATCAGAAAAACCAACTGCCCCTGCTTCTAAAAGGGCTTTAAAATCAGTTAAGTCTTGACCATTAAAGTTTTTGGTAATTGTAGCCACAGACTTAACGTTAATCTTTTCCTTAGCTGCAGATTGAAGAACTTCCTCTAAAGTCTCAACATCGGAGATAGTTGGATTGGTATTAGCCATCATTACGACTGTCGTAAAACCACCTGCAGCTGCTGCTAGTGCACCTGTATGAATGTCTTCTTTATGTGTTTGACCTGGTTCACGGAAATGAACATGGATATCCACCAATCCAGGCGCAACTACAAGACCAGTTGCATCGATCACTTGAGCTCCTTCAACCTGGATTTCAGGAGCGATTTTAACAATTTTCCCTTCATCAACCAAAACATCACAAACTTGATCCAAACCAGACTTTGGATCCATCACACGGCCGTTTTTGATTACTAACATACCTATACTCCTTTACTCGTAGAAATCCACTTGGGTATCCAACAATTTATCTCCATCATAAACAAACTTGGCTGAAAAGAAGGGTTTATCCTCTAAGAGCCACTCAACAAAGGTGTGGTCCCCTTCCCAGGTCGGCTTGCTTAAAACTTCATTATAAGGAACCCATTCTAAGGTCCCTTCGTTACAGTCAATCAATTCTCCTTCGAATTCTGTCACCTTAAAGACGTAGGTGTACCAGTCCAAGTCCGGTGTGAACTCTGGAAAAGTGATCACTCCTTTTAATACTGGTTTTGCTTTTAGACCAGTTTCTTCTAAAATCTCACGAGCAGCACATTCTTGTGGAGTTTCTCCACGTTCTAACTTTCCACCTACACCAATCCATTTTCCTTCATGAACATCATTAGGCTTTTTATTGCGATGAAGCATGAGCAATTCTTTTCCATTATCAATATAGCAAATTGTCGCTAACTGAGGCATTTTCTCTCCTTATCTAAGCCAATCGATTGGCTCTTGTCCTGTCTCTTTTAAAAATGCATTAGCCTTGGAAAAAGGCTTGGAACCCCCAAATCCTCTGTAAACAGATAAAGGACTTGGGTGAGCTGATTCGATAATCAAGTGGTGAGGGTTGGTAACCAAGGCCTTCTTCTTACGTGCATATGCTCCCCAGAGTACAAAGACCACTGACCTATCTAGATTATTGACAACCCGAATCACGGCATCAGTAAAAGGCTCCCATATCTGCCCAGCATGACCATTGGCCTGCCCAGCAGGAACCGTCAAGCAAGCATTGAGAAGTAAGACACCTTGCTCAGCCCAAGACGTTAAATCATGGGACTTCTTAGCTCCGATGTCATCCGACAATTCTTTCAAGATATTTTGCAAGGACGGCGGCGCTGGGATAGCATCGGGTACAGAAAAACTCAAACCCTGCGCTTGACTTGGCCCGTGATAGGGGTCTTGCCCTAGAATCACCACCTTCACTTCTTCAAGCGGTGTTGTCAAGAGAGCCTGAAAAACCTTCTCCTTAGGTGGATAAACAGTTCCCTGAGCATAGACCTGTTCCATAAATTGATTGATTTTCCCAAAATAACCTTCAGGTAATTGCTCCTTAATCAAAGCATGCCAAGATGAGTGTTGCATCGCCAACTCCTTTATCGTATCCATCTAAAGGCACGTCTTAATTCATCCGTACCATTTTTAAAAAAGCATAAACCATGTGCAAGAATGATCTTATTCGGTTTCCAGTTTAACATACGGGCAAAAGGAAACCTTTGCTTCCCTTTGCCTTCCTATAAAAGTCATCCGATAGTCAATAGGAGTTTGACCATCAGGAGCTGTTACACGAGCTAAACGATAGAATCTTCTGCGAATTGGACTAGCTATTTTTTCAGGTTCAAAATTCTCTATAAGGTCTGTTAAAATAAGTGTTTTAGTTGATTTATGAAAAAACACCACCTCTTCGATGACAGAACTTCCCTTAAAAATAAGCTGTTCAATCTCATCAGACCATAGGTCAGGGAGCCTATATCTGTTAAAGGAGCATCAAATTCTACCCTGACATTTCTGACTTTTCGCTCTCTCTTCAACTCCTGGACTAGACCATGCTTGCGCATGAGGATATCTTTTTCTCCAATCTGCAATATAGGCGTAGTGAATCTTATTTGGTGAAATCAGGTAAGCGACTTTGCCCAAAGCGTCTAGTTCAGTAAACAGTCCCTCATTTGGCGCAATCGGAGAGTGAATCCAAAGTTTGCCATCATTTAACTTAACCACCGTCATACGTGTCTGAAAAGGAAGCTTGAAGATCTTCATATCCATTTGAATCAAATCACCATCTACTATCCAGATATTTTGATCAACTTCCTTTAGTGTATACAATGGTTCATAAAGAGAAAGTTCTGGCCTTGACATCGTTAACTGCTACCGCTCCTTCATTTATACTGCCTCTATTATAGCAAAAAGTGGCTATCTAAACCACTTTTTACAGTTTATCTAAGATTTCTAGCAGAGCCTGATAAGAGTCGACTTCATAAGTTGGATGAGCTTGGGTCATATTTACCAGATGATGAGGATTGTACCAGATAGTATCGATGCCAGCATTATTACCCCCCTGAATATCAGCTGATAAGGAGTCGCCAATCATAAGGGCATGATCTTTATCAAAGTTAGGGATTCGAGCTCCAATTTTCTCATAAAACGCTGCATCTGGTTTTTGGGTATGGAGTTGCTCTGAAATGAAGATTTCCTTGAAAAATGGTGCAATACCAGATTGTTCCAAACGACCTGTCTGAATAAAGGTAATTCCATTTGTAGCACCATAGAGTTCATAGCCCTTTCTTATCAATTTTTTTAATAAATCTTCTACACCTGGGAAAGTCTGCCCCTGTTTCGATAGGAAAAACTGGTAGCGCCCTGCTAAGTAGGCCCCATCTTTTTCAATACCAAAATGAGCAAACAATTTTGCAAAACGTGTATTGACCAATTCTTTTTTTGTAATCTTTTTTAGCTCCAAGTCCTTCCAAAGTAATTTGTTCATAGGTACATAATAATCCTTGTACGCTTGGATATCCTCTACTCCTTCTTCTTCTAAGAGTTGCGTCAGAGCTATATCCTCACCAGCATCAAAATCGAGTAGTAGTGTGATCGAGGTCGAAAAAGTAAAAATTTATAATACAATTTAGAAATTTTCCTTTCTAAAAATACATTTAAAATATTATAGCATAATTGCATTTCTATAGACAAATAGCTATTGCTATTAGCAATGATTACATCAAAAATAAGTTTTTGTTAAACGAATATCAACTTTTTAAAACTATAGAAAATTATTTAAAAATTTTCTTAAAAAATATATACTCAACTTCCCATTTTCATATATTTAAATTTGCTGTTAATATTATTTTGTGCTATAATTCACTATGTAGGAATTTTTAGTTCTAGACTAGAAGGAGGAGTGTTAAAAAAGTCTATAAAATTAAACTACAAGATATTTAATCAACTATTGCTTAAAGTTAGAAAATACAATTTTCTTAACTTTTAAATTTACTATATTTATAAGAGGAAGATTATAATGAGTAATAAGAAAAAAATTTAGTATTTTTCTCATTTTTGATTTGCGTTCTGACAACTATTTTCGTTTTTAGTTTTAATAAAACTTTTGCTGAAACTCCTGAGGTTTCAGTATCTGGAAAAATTTCGTAGATACAATCAAAAATGTTAAAGTATCAAATAATGAAGGCGGAGACCTCAACTGGGACTTTAGCAACAGTGGGCAACCTTCCGAATTAATGCCGATTATGATTTATCTGGGAAGAATGTTAAAGCTGGAGATTCAACTGTCGTTACAGTTCCGGATGCTTTAATGATTACTTCAACTTCGTTTAAGATTCGTGATATCAATACAAATGAAATCATTGCGAACGCTGATGTAAAGCGCAGATAATAAATCCATTACTATTACCTATACAGATTATGTTGAAAAACACTCAGATACAAGTGGAAATTTCTTCTTCTATGCTCGTATAGATTTCAAAAAACACCCACAAAAAGGTGAGGTACCGGTAGAAATCACCATTAACAAAGAAACAAAAGTTGCTGGTAAAGTTTCATTTACAGGTATCGGAGACGGTAACCCAAGACTTTTAACAAAGACTAGCTGGGTTAATAGTGGAAATCATAAAGAAGTTCAATACACAATTTCTGTCAATCGTAACAAACAAAATATCAAGGGTGTAACAATTGAAGATCACTTGAGATTTACTAATGCATCCTATGTAAAAGATAGTATCAAAGTTATCAAAGGTAAGTTTTCTTACGAAACTGGTGAGTGGGTATTCTCTAATCGCGTCGACGTAACTGATCAACACAAGATAACAATCAGTGAAGATGGACAATCATTTGTTATTGATTTAGGTGATATTACTGATCAAGATCAATACCGTATCGATTATAAAGTACAATTGAATTATGAACCTATAGATGGTGAACTTTTGAAAAACGAGGCAACTCTTAAAGGTAAAGAGATTGAGAGCAAAAATGTAACTAACATTGCTGCAGTTCAAATTGCTGGTGGTGCTGGTGTTGGTTATGTGTACTCAATCAATATTCATAAAGTAGATGATGCAAATCAACCTCTTAAAGGTGCTAAGTTTAGAGTTGTTCGTCAAGCAAATAATCAAGTTATTGGTGAGTTTGAGTCAGATGAAAATGGTAACATTGCAGTTAACAAATTGTTAAAAGATAAGTATATCTTAACTGAAATTGAAGCTCCTTCTGGTCACGTTATTAAAGACGCTGATACTGTAGTTAATGTTGAAGATTTTGGAACAGATCACGCAGTTACAAAAACAATCGTGAATCCGAAAGAAGAAACCACTACTACTGAAGCAACTACGACTTCTACAACTACAACAACAGAAGCTCCTACAACGACAGAAGCTCCTACAACAACAGAAGCTCCTACAACAACAGAAGCTCCTACAACAACAGAAGCTCCTACAACGACAGAAGCTCCTACAACGACAGAAGCTCCTACAACAACAGAAGCTCCTACAACGACAGAAGCTCCTACAACGACAGAAGCTCCTACAACGACAGAAGCTCCTACAACGACAGAAGCTCCTACAACAACAGAAGCTCCTACAACAACAGAAGCTCCTACAACAACAGAAGCTCCTACAACGACAGAAGCTCCTACAACGACAGAAGCTCCTACAACAACAGAAGCTCCTACAACAACAGAAGCTCCTACAACAACAGAAGCTCCTACAACAACAGAAGCTCCTACAACGACAGAAGCTCCTACAACGACAGAAGCTCCTACAACGACAGAAGCTCCTACAACGACAGAAGCTCCTACAACGACAGAAGCTCCCTACAACGACAGAAGCTCCTACAACGACAGAAGCTCCTACAACAACAGAAGCTCCTACAACGACAGAAGCTCCTACAACGACAGAAGCTCCTACAACAACAGAAGCTCCTACAACAACAGAAGCTCCTACAACAACAGAAGCTCCTACAACGACAGAAGCTCCTACAACGACAGAAGCTCCTACAACTTCGGTAACTACTACTGAAGCAACTACAACTCCTTCATCAACTTCCGAAACAACAACTAAGGAAGACAAGCCAGGGCTTCCAAATACAGGTGAAAGTAAAGGAACATTGATTACAATCATTGGAGCTGTAACTCTAATTTCATCAATCGTTGCCATTGCATTTTTTTCGAAATAAAGGAAAAATAAAAAGTAAGATAAAATAAAAGTTGATTGATTATCTAAAAGGACTATTTAACAAAAATAGTCCTTTTTTTCTTTTCCAAATTAATGAATCATTTTCTACAAACATTGTTAAAATAAATGTTTTAATTTTTTTCAGTGAATTTAATATTATTTTTATACTTAAAACAGTTAATTGTTTGAAATTTTATTTATTTGTGATATAATTCACTTTGTAGGATATCTTTTTTGAAAATAGACTAGTGGGGAGGTGCATTTTATTAATGTCGTCTTAAAAGACACCTATAAAAATTTCTCAATTTTGTAAGTTTTTGGCAACAACATACAAATTGATGTAAATATTGGAGAAAAATGGGAGAAGAAAATGAAAAAAATAAATCTAAGTAGACTTGCCAAAGTCTTCTTTATTGTATTTTTACCATTATTATTCATCGTATTGTCGCAATCTGATATGGTAAAAGCTGGCGATGTCAGCAACAATATTAGCTCACTTACTGTTTCATCAGAAGAAATCACAGATGGTGGACAAACAACTGTTAAGTTTACATTTGATGAGCATGCACAAAAGATTCAACCGGGGGATACATTAAAAGTTAATTGGACTAGTTCTGGAACAGTCTTTGGGGTAGGATTTAAAAAGACTATTCCACTAAGTATTGACGGAACTTACGTTGGAGACATGGTCATTACAGATGGATCTGCGACAGTTACTTTCAATGAAGCTATCAAAAACCTTCAAAACATTCGCGGTTGGGGTGAGTTTGAGATTGAGGGTCATAACGATACAGCAACCGATAAGGAGCATGTTGGAAAATTCACTATTATTAGTGGAGCTAGAAAAGTAGAATTAAACGTTAAGAAAATGGCTACTGGTGTTAACAGCGCTCCATTCTATCTCAAAGCGGGTGATATGCACGCGAATGATCCTGAACATATTCTTTGGACACTAACCATTAATGCAATGAACTTAGATGTAGATGGTGATGTTCGTGTTGAAGATGACATCCAAGGTGGTCATTCACTTGTAAAAGATAGTTTTAGTATTACTACTACAGGTAACAAACCAGGATATTACGGTGGCTCAACTGCTATCGATGATTTCTTAGCAGCCTTTCCTGGATCAACATTCACAGTTGATGCTGCAGGAAAAATTACAGTTACTATTCCTCAAAGTGAAATTAATAAGACTGGTGTCCTGATCTTTTACCAGACTAAAGTAGAGAATGAAAATCAAAAGAATTTCTTAAACAATACTAAGGTCTGGTATCACGTTAAAGGTGAGCAAGCCGTTGTTGCCAAGGAAGTAAATGCATCTGTTGCAAATATTAATGCAAACGGTGGTGTGGATGGCGATCAGACTTCAACTATAACAACTACTACTGAAACAACTACGACTTCTACAACTACAACAACAGAAGCTCCTACAACAACAGAAGCTCCTACAACAACAGAAGCTCCTACAACGACAGAAGCTCCTACAACGACAGAAGCTCCTACAACAACAGAAGCTCCTACAACAACAGAAGCTCCTACAACAACAGAAGCTCCTACAACGACAGAAGCTCCTACAACAACAGAAGCTCCTACAACAACAGAAGCTCCTACAACGACAGAAGCTCCTACAACGACAGAAGCTCCTACAACGACAGAAGCTCCTACAACAACAGAAGCTCCTACAACGACAGAAGCTCCTACAACAACAGAAGCTCCTACAACAACAGAAGCTCCTACAACAACAGAAGCTCCTACAACAACAGAAGCTCCTACAACGACAGAAGCTCCTACAACAACAGAAGCTCCTACAACGACAGAAGCTCCTACAACGACAGAAGCTCCCTACAACAACAGAAGCTCCTACAACAACAGAAGCTCCTACAACAACAGAAGCTCCTACAACGACAGAAGCTCCTACAACAACAGAAGCTCCTACAACGACAGAAGCTCCTACAACAACAGAAGCTCCTACAACAACAGAAGCTCCTACAACAACAGAAGCTCCTACAACGACAGAAGCTCCTACAACAACAGAAGCTCCTACAACAACAGAAGCTCCTACAACAACAGAAGCTCCTACAACGACAGAAGCTCCTACAACGACAGAAGCTCCTACAACAACAGAAGCTCCTACAACAACAGAAGCTCCTACAACAACAGAAGCTCCTACAACGACAGAAGCTCCTACAACTTCGGTAACTACTACTGAAGCAACTACAACTCCTTCATCAACTTCCGAAACAACAACTACAGAAGACAAGCCAGGGCTTCCAAATACAGGTGAAAGTAAAGGAACATTGATTACAATCATTGGGGCTGTAACTCTAATTTCATCAATCGTCCTAGTAGCATTCTTGCATAAGTCAAAAAGATTAATATAAATTAGGAACTTAAAGAGGATTTACTTTTTAATGAGTAAATTCTTTTTATATTTTCTGATTAATCAATAAAAAAATCGATAACTGTTTATAGTTATCGATTTTTAAAAATATTTAATCTTTTTTTCACCAAGTTTACTATTGATTATCATCATAATGCTGGCAATTTTTTCTCCCCAATATGGATCAGAAGCATAAAGAACATTCATCCCAGATGATTTATTTCCTAGGTGTGTTCTCCCATTATCGATGTAATTTTCGCGAATCCACTTGGCTGCACCTAAGATACCCTTGTCAACATCGTCAAAGCTTTTAGCTGAATCATATGGTGTTGTATCATAAGCAGCGATACCAAAGAAGTTATTTTTATCCTTAGCAATCTGACTACGTCCCCATGCGCTTTCTAGAGCGCTGTGAGCTATAAGGTAGAGTGCATTTACTTGATAGCGTTCTTCAGCTTCTTTAAAGATAGCTCCCTTACCTGCCAAACGACTTCCTTTGATATTCATAAGAGAATATACTTTATCTAATTCTTCAGCTGTGTAATTAGTTGGTTTTCTTAAATCCCTGAATAAGAAAGGATTTTCAACTGTAAAGTTTTCAAAGTTAATACCATCAGCTGAATAATATTTTTTACCAATAGCCATTGATGAACTATGAGGAGCTACACGGATACTTGCGTAAGGTGATAACTCATGATAAAGATAATTACCATCAGATGCATAGTGAGGAATGAAGTCACTATCTGAGCTAACCGCTACTAGATCACTCTTGTTCATATATCCTGAAAGACCTGAAATTTTGACTGGAAGTCGACCGTCTTTGGTCTCGGATCCATCAATCGATACAATACTTCCTTGCGAAATATAGCTGAGTTTTTCACCAGAAGCACTATATACGTTTGCTGTAATTGGTTTTACTTTATAGTATGCTGCTGTATCGGAAATCCATTTTCCATTGCTTTGGAAAGAATAGTCTTTACCGTTAATGGTGAAATTACCAGTTACATATGCCCCATCTTCTTTGAGATAATACCAGGCGTTATAACTTTTATCAAAAATCCACTCATTCTTGGCCATATAACCATAAGATTTGAGATAGTAAGAGCCTTGCCATTGGTTTTCAGCATAAGCACCATCAGATTTTAAGTAGAACCAACTATCGTACTTCTTATCAAAGAACCATTCACTTTGAGCCATGGCCCCACTATCTTTTAGATAATATTTCTCTTTCCATTGGCTACTTAACATGTCACCATCTTTATGAAAAGAGTACCATGAACCATTGATTTTTTCCCATTTATCGCGGATAGCTTTTCCTGAATCAGTAGCATAATACCACTTATCTTCGAGTTTTGCCCAGGCATTTTCCGCCATAGCTCCACTAGTCTTGAGAAGATAGTCTTTATAAATAGTAGCACTTAGCATGACACCAGATTCATCAAATCGATACCATAGGCCATCAATCTTTGCCCACTTGTCACGATTGATTTTTCCTTCTTGATTACCGTAGTACCATTTATCACCAATTTTTACCCAGCTATTTTCAGCTAAGACACCACTTGCTTTGAATAGATAATTATCGTAAACAGCATTGCTAATCATGATACCATTTTCATCGAATCGATACCAAACACCAGCTATCTTTTTCCAATTATTACGAGTAACTTTCCCGTCCTCAGTGGCATAATACCATTGGTTGTCAATTTTAACCCAAGAATCCTCAACCATAGCACCACTTTTACTTAAGAGGTAGTCATCATAAACAGTATCACTAAGCATCACACCATCCTGGTTAAAATAGTACCAGCGACCTGCTATTTTTTTCCAATTTGTGACAGCCTTTTTATTCTCATAATAACGCCATTGGCCATTTTCTTTTTGCCAGCCATCTTTATTAACTTCCTCAACTTTTGTTTCAGTTGTTGTTTTTTCCTTATTTTCAGGTGTTTCTTTCTTCGGCGTAATTTGCGAAGATTCTTTGTTTAGATCTTCTTTTGAATTTTGGTTTCTATCCTTATCTTGGCTTATTGATTGTTTTTGATCTTCTTTTCCAATATCATTAGGTACAACCTGTTCTGAAGTTTGAGCTTTATTTCTAGTTTGTGAATCCTCGGCATAAACAGTAGATTTTGCAAAGCCAGCAATCGAGAGAGCAACTGTACTTGCCAGTAAAATCCTTTTCATTGTATTCTCCTTATCATTATATAAATGATGTATTTGTTTTTTGATACATAATGTTTAAAAACAGACAATTATCCATTATATTATACAATATTCTATTAAAGATAAAAGTAGAATAATTAAGAAGAAAGAAAGTTGTAATATTGTTAAAAACAATTTAGAAATAAAAGTCAACAAAAAAAGTAGTCGAACAATATCTGAACGACTACTTATTTTATTCTAATAATTAACCTTCTATTACTTTGGTACGTTTATTAGTTAGAAGCGGATTTATAAATATAGATAGAATAGCTATGATTGCAAAACTAATACCTACATACCAATATGGTGCATCAAGGTGGTTGAACGACCAGATAGATTGACAATACCTCGGAATAGTGTCCCTGTTGTAACAATAGCTACTGCCGAATTCCATAAATTTAAGACTAATTCTGAGAAAAATACGGAAGAGATTTGAGCAAGATTGCTAGTATTATCCCACCAACCAGAGGTACAACGAACAAGTAATGCATATGAAGTGATGTCTCTCCAAAACTAAATGCTTCATAAATTCTAGAAAAAGTAAAGAAGAAAAGCGTAATTAGTGTATAAGAGATGACAGTTTTTTTAAAGAGTTTTTTGTTAGGATTAATAACCGATGTAGACAATATCACTCACCGCCCTTTCTGAAATTTTGTTTCCTCCAGTCGTTGGCTTGTTAATAACCTGACCGTTGAAGTAAAGCGTAGATGATCCACCACCATCAAGATTGTAGGCCGTTTTTACGCCGTATGATTTCATGACTTCAGCCATTTGGTACAGTGATAGCCCCTTGCTTTCAGAAGTACGTCCATCTGAAACTACGATAATATAGTGGTTTTCATCAATAATCCCAATCGCAGTACGAGGATTTGATGCCATAGCTTGTCCAACTTCTTCATTTGTTCCTACTGCAATCTCACCATTTTCAACTAAAGCTGGGCCAAAAGCCAAGAGATTGACAACACCATCTTTAACTAGTTGGACAGCTGAAATTTGATCTTCGTAAATAATCTTGAAAGAACCATCCTTGTAAATAGCTAAATCACCATTACTAGAATCTTCTCGTACAGTATCACGATAGACGACTCCATTACGAATAACATATCCAGTAGAGTTGGCACCGTAGTAGTCTCCATTGACTGCTAAAATAGCATTATTATCAGCAGCTGTTTCAGAAGTTTTTGCAGTTACGTTGGTACCGAAGGCATTTTGTGCAAAGGCTGTTTTTAAATAATCTGATGAGCTTACTGTAATATCCGCAACGTAGACCTGCGTATTATTAACCGTCATTTCAGACAAATTGATGGAGATGTTATCATCCTTATAACTTGAATCAGTTATTGTTGCTGTTTTTGCTGCTTGACTTGCTGTGGCAGTATTTGTACTAGTGTTAATTGTTGCTACTGTCGAAATAGTTTCAGCAAGAACAAAAGTCTTCAACATAGAGTAGCTAAAGGATCCTGTCAAAAGTAATCCTACAACTGAAGCATAAGCATATCGTTTCTTTAAAAATTTCATAGTACAGTTGATGTCCTTTCCTTAAAAATGAATTTCTTCTGAATGGTCCAAGAAACAGCAAAGAGAAGAATTCCAACAATTATCTTAACAAGTAAGAGATTAATTCCAAATACTGCATAGAATAGACGAATAAGTAGGTGTCAAGAACAAAAGAGTCCTACTGCTAGACCGAAAGTAGCCCATTCCTGTTTTTTCACAAGACCATCCTCATTTTTTAAAAACAAGTTTTTTTATTAGTAGAATAGTTAAAAATGGAGCTAGTCACACGAGCGATACTGTTAGCAAGAAAAATCCGTAAACCAGCTGGGACTGTTGGTAAAAACAAGATTGCAATAGCGTAGACAAGGTAGTCTACAAGAAAACTACTGAATGATGACAAGGCAAATTTAAAAATATTTTTTTATAAATCATTAACCCATCTCTAATCGGACGGAAGTGAGATCCTTCATTATCATTGATATAGACAGTTTCGATTGGCACTTCTAAGATTTCATATTCTTTGCTCGCTTCCAGAAGCATGTTCATTTCATATTCATAACGTTGACCTTCTATTTTTCAACATAAAAGAAATAAGATTTGTTGTAAAAGCACGAAGTCCTGTTTGTGTATCTGTTACTCCTACTCCTGTTTGTAATTTAAAGAATGCTTTTGTCAAGCTATTACCAAAACGACTACGGAGGGGAACTTTACCTGTGAAGGCACGCACACCTAGGATTAGTTTATTTGGTTTTTCAGAAGCTTTATTGGCTGTACGGAAAATATCCCAGATTTTGTGTTGACCATCTGCGTCTGCTGTGACTACTGTTCCATAACTATTTTGTTCTTTGATAAATTGGAAGGCAGTTTTTAGTGCTTGCCCTTTCCCTTGATTCACTTGGTGACGGAGTACCGTAGCATATTACTCAGCTTTATCAAAGATTTTTTGACACTTTGATGAACTGCCGTCGTCGATAACTAGAATATGAAAATCACTCTTTTCATGGATTTTTTCGATGAGTTTGATAAGTTTATTATCAGGTTGATAAGCTGGAATTACTATATAGTTCATACCGGCACTCCTTTCTTAGTAATAGTATAACTATACAGAATATCGCTTAAAGATAACTTATATAGTTTTTCTTTAAGAAAAAGTTAAAGAAATTTTAAGATAAGGACAGGTTTTTCTCTAGCAAAGTAAAAATAATCAAGGTTAATAAATATACAAAAAGTCCTCAAATAGCAAAGTCTACTTGAGGATAAAATTTATTATAAAATAGAAAAATTTACTCTAATTTTTTCTCTTAATTTCTCAACGAAGAGATAGGCCGCAGGGCAGGTTAAAGTGTTTTTGATAGTCAGATTATTGATTTGATAAATCTTTTTTCGATCAGTATGAGGAAATTCTCGACAAGCTTTTGGGCGGACCTCGTAAATAGAGCAGAGGTTATCGCCACCTAAGAATGGACAAGGCATAGATTTAAAAACCTTATCTCCATCATCATCAACTTGTAAGAATTCCGCTTCGAAGGCAGGAAGTTTCATCTTAAAATACTTGGCAATGCGTGTGATATCTGCTTCCTTAAAGTCAGGGCCAAGGTTTTACAACAGTTAGCACAGGCTGTACAATCAATCTCTTCAAAAACCTCTTGGTGAATCTCAAGTGCAATCTTATCCAAATTTAGGAGCTTTTTTCTTTAGGTTTCCTAGAAATTTTCTGTGTTCCTTTTGTTTTTGTAGTGCTAATTGATGATAGTATTCAATATCGATTTCTTTTGGCATAAATTCTTTTACATCCTTTTCTGAAACTAGTATACCATAACTGAAAACAAATAAAAACTACTGCCAAAAAGGCAATAGTTTTAATAGGTTAGTTAACCTCGACTACTTCAACCATATCTTTGCCAAGTAAAATTAGATGTTTCTCAATTCTGTCTATCTGATAAGAACGAGATAGAGCCTCGGCATATAGTTCTAACTGACCACGGTAACGTTCAATAAGTTGACTTGAAAACTCGTATCTGTCGGTCTTATAGTCAAATAGAACAATCTTATCGTCATAAAGCAAATAACCATCTAAAATACCACGGACAACAAAGTCTTCCTGACTCTTCTCGTCTCTTTTTAACATAGAGAAGGGTTGTTCACGATAAAGCTTGTCCTGATTTGCAAGAATCTCTTGACCAAGAGCTGTATCAAAGAAAGACAAGATTTTTTTAAGATTAACTTTATCTTTAACAGCAGAGCTTGCTTGCACTTGCTCTAAAGCCTCTGTCAAAGTCTCTAAAGTAGGTTTCTTATCGAGATTAATTCGTTGCATGAGTTCGTGAGTTGCACTTCCAATCTCAGTCCCTGTAACTTTTTCAGTTTTTGAAAAATCTGGAAGCTCAAACTGAACAGTAGGATCTTTTGGTTTACTTTGACCAGCTACTACGACTCCTTCCATATCCATGACCGGTTCATAGAACTTTTTAATCTGACTCGGTGTCTGAACACTTGGAAGATTGATTGCTGCACGGTGGATTTCGTTATACACTTCCACTTCTTTTAGCATTTTCAACGCATCTTTGATGGTTTCTGACTGGCGGTTGTCTGCTTGGGATAGGTCTTGAAGTTGACTTTTATGTTCCAATTCTCCCATAGCTTCTTTGGTTAGGTCTTCTTCACCTTCAAAGCGCACACTAAAGTGTAAATCCTCTTTAGAAAATGCTTGATAGATTGCCCAAATCCAATCCTGGAAATTTTGAGCATCTAGTCTAGTTTCTTTCGTCAAAAGACCTTTTCCATTTGTCGGATATTCTTTAGACTCTAATTTTTCACGTGATCCTTTTCCGACTAGATAGAGTTTCTTCTCAGCACGTGTCATGGCTACATAGAGCAAACGCATGAGTTCAGAATAACTTGCTAATTGGAGTTCTTCCTCATTTTGAGTATATGTCAAGCTTGGAATAGATAATTTAATGGTAGATGGAACATATTCCTCTTTGGCATTTGTAGCAACTCTAGCAACATACTTGAGACCAAGGCCATTTCTTCGACTCAGGATAACCTCAGCCATGGAATCTTGCTTGTTAAATTGCTGATCAATATTAAGGATAAAGACATAAGGAAACTCAAGACCCTTACTTTTATGAATACTCATAAGTTCTACAGCATCCTTGGGTGGTGCTACAGCGACATTGGCAAGATCATGCTGGGCTTCCAAGACTTGGTCAATCATTCGAATAAAGCGAGATAATCCCTTGAAATTACTCTTTTCAAACTGATCTGCTCTTAAAGCAAGGGCATAGAGATTTGCCTGTCTGGCCTGTCCATTTGGCAAGGCACCGACATAGTCATAGTAAAAGCGGTCGCTATAGATTTTCCAAATGAGGTCATAAAGAGAATGTGTTTTAGAATAAAAGCGCCATGAATGGACTGTTTCCATGAAAAATTCTAATTTTTTATGAAGTTCAGACTTAATTAAATCCTTATGAATACTAGTTTTTCGCTTGAGCATTGACTAGTTTCTCATAAAAGTTCTCTTGAACTTTATCCTCAGATTTTTGGAGAGCGAGACGAGCCAATTCATCCTCATCGAAGCTAAACATCGGAGATTTCATTAGAGCAACCAAAGCAAAGTCTTGCAGAGGATTATGGATGACACGAAGAGTATCCAACATAACCTGCACTTCTAGGGATTGCAAATAGTTTGCTTGAGCACCGTCTGTCTTGACAGGGATACCATACTCTGACAATGCTAGTAGAACTTGATCATTACGACTTCTGCTGGCAGTTAAGAGAGCCATGTCCTTGAAAGGTACACCCTTATCATTATGAAGGTGAATTATCTCCTTAAGCACCATCCGCATTTCACCAGTCAGTTTGTTAGTTGCAAGTTCCTCCTCATCATCAGAATCGCCATCATCAGCCTTATCATACAAGAGAACTTCTGCCTTGTTTTCTGGATTTGATTGAATATCAGTATTTCCAAAAACAAGCTGGTGCATACCGTCATAAGATATCTCTCCAACTTCCTCGTCCATGAGGTGTTTAAAGACATCGTTCGTAGCATCAAGAACCTCTGAACCGCTCCGGAAGTTTTCCTTAAGCAGAATTAACTGACCTTCTTTGTCATCTTGAGCAAATCTATGAAATTTTTCGTTGAAAATTTGGGGATCTGCCTGTCTAAAACGATAAATAGACTGCTTAATGTCACCCACCATAAAACGATTATGACCGTTTGAGAGGAGTTCTAGCATTCTTTCCTGGATGTGATTGGTATCCTGATATTCATCGACCATGACTTCATGGAAGCGTTCCTGATACTCTTGTCGAACCTGAGGGAAGTTTTCCAAAATCTCAATGGTATAGTGGCTAATATCAGCAAATTCGAAGGCATTTTCTTCGCGTTTTCGTTGTCGATAAGCATCAACAAAATCTCTCATGAAGACTTGAAATGTCTTTGCCAAGTCCCAAGAATCTTGATGATAATCTTCTTGGAATTTTAGTAAAGTGATTTGATCATTGAGTGCAATCAGCTTTTCAAATTTTGCTTTTCTCTCTTGGTTGTAAGCTTCTTTCAAGTCTTGCAGTTCGGCCTTGCGACTGGCATTTGTGAGAGTTTTACCATTCTTAGCTTTAGAAATATTTACAACTCGCTCTAAAACTTCTTGGTATTGTTCAAAAGTAGATTCGTTGGTTAAAGCTCCGATTTCATCAAGAACTTGTTGGACAGACTCTAAATAAGCTGCTTTACCAAATTCCTTGGCATCATTATCCAAATGGTAACGGAAAAAGCTTTCTAAATCCCAGAGTTTCTCCTTTATATCGTCTACAATGTTTTCTTTAGCAACTGTAAAATCAGTCTTTTCAAAACCTTTTAGGAAAGATTCCTCTAGCCAAGCCTGAGGATTGCTAGTGGATTGCAAAAAGTCATAAATCATATAGACCTGTTTACGTAGTCCACGCGCGTCTTTGCTTCTACCTGCAAAGTTTTTGACCAATCGACTAAAATTGTCTTTATCCTTGCCTTGGTAGTGCTGTTCAAAAACTTGTCGAAAAACCTCATTTTTTAAGAGAAGTTGTTCACTTTCGTTCTGAAGGATACGAAAGTTTGGGGCAAGATCAAGGAGGTAGCCGTGCTTAGCCAGGAACTTCTGGGTAAAAGAGTCCATGGTTCCAATAGCAGAATTGGGTAAATCGGCTAATTGTCTACCAAGATGTTTTTTTAGTTCCACATCTTGCGTTTCTTGGATCTGTTGGCTGATTTTCTTCTCCAAGCGTTCTTTTAACTCGGTTGCTGCCTTAACGGTAAAGGTTGAGATAAAGAGTTGGCGAATTTCTACACCACGCGCTAGTTGGTCAAGAATCCGTTCAGCCATGACAAAGGTTTTCCCTGAACCAGCAGAAGCTGAGACTAGAATATTTTGACCAGAACTATAGATCGCTTGAATTTGTTCAGCCGTTTTCTTAGGTTTCTTGTTAGACTGAGCTTCTGCTATTTGTAACTCTTTAATCTCTTCTTGAGATAAAAATTTCATCGCTCCAACTCCTCTCTGATTTTATTAAACCATGCTTCCTTGTCATTGCTCTTAGCTACCTTATCTAACAATCTAGCCTGACCTAGATGATAATTAGCTTCAAAACCTGTAATAGATTGATATTGCTGGACATAGGGCGCAATGCTTCTACCGTTTTCTGTATATGGATTGATAGCAAATTGACCAGATAAAATCTTCTCTGCTGCCTTTTTGTAGATAAGGGCATTATAGTCTAGTAATAATTGGAATTCTTCATCAGATAACTGATACGTCTTGTTTTTATTGTAAAACTCTCCGAGGTGTTGCATCTCTTTTTCGAGAAAGAAACCTTGGTATTTCATGCTCTTATTGGTTTCTGTTACTGCCTTTGAAAGAGTTTTAGCAGTTTGTAATGACTGAATCGGTTCAGCCATCTCTAAATACATGGCACCAAAGAAGTCTCTATTCCCTTCTTGCTTGAGGGCGGCAAGATAAGTCGGCAATTGCGAATTAAGACCGTTATAAAAGAGAGGAAACTTGAACTGAGTCAAAGAAGACTTATAATCTACAACACCGATAGCATCAGAAGTTTTCAAACGGTCAATTCGGTCAACCTTCCCAAGAATATAGACATTACGACCATTATCTAACTGTACAAAAGCTTGTTCCTTGCCACCAAAAACAGCCTCCTCTTGAATTGTTTCGACATCAGCATTGTGACGAAGAATATGTCCAGTAGCACGTGCCACATCTAAGAGAACTTCCTTAGCAAATTGAGATTCTAAACTTTCTTGATAAATAGCTTGAAACTCTCTTTCTTGACTAGTTTCAGAGATGGCCTGTTCTAAACGGCGATCAAAAGATGTATCAGCAGGAAGTTTCATCGCACGTTCAAAAATACGATGCAAGAAATTCCCGTGACTTCTAGCGTCAGGTTTCAAACGCAATTCTTCCTGTAGGCCCAATACATACCGAAGGTAATAGCTGTATTCATTTCGATAGAATTCTGTTAGACAAGATGTTGATAGATAAAAATCTTGATTTTGAGGATACAAGGCATCTAAAGTATCTGCCGCTAAAGTCTTACTGCGAGGACTTGTAGGCAGGACTGGATTTTCTAAACCTTGGTCTTCCAACTTTTTCCCCATGACACGAGCCAGAACTTTTATAAAAGTTAAGTCTTGGTCACTTGTCTCACTCTCACCTTGCTGATGATAGGCAACAAGACTAGACAAAAGACTGTGATAAGAACCAATATCATCTTTCGATAGATTTTTTCTGTCGATTCTTTTTTCGATCTTGGTAAAACCTAAGTTTTGCAATTCCTTCAAATAAATGGACTCTTCACTCTCGTCTTCATTGAACAAACTTGGTGCTGACAAGACTAACTGTTTACGGGCAGAATTGACCAAAGAAAGCATGGTATAGCGGTTTTTCTTAAGGTTTTCTTGACTTGCAATCAGTAATTGAGAACCTTCTTGGGTTGCTTGGTTCAGTACTTCCCTTTCTTCATCGCTCAAAAGACTAGTATTTTGGGTGATTTTAGGTAGATGATCCTGGGTTAAGCCAAGTGCATAGATGTAATCAGAAGTCAAAGGTGAAATCAAATCATAACTTTGCACCAGAACCGTATCTACCGTTGCTGGTATTGTGCGATAGTTCGTCAAGGACATCCCAGAATGAAGTAAAGATAAGAAATCATCTAAATTAACCAGTGAACCTTCAAATACGGTTGCAAATTGCTCCATAACATGGCAAAAAGCCTTCCAGACTTCTTCTTGTCTTTCTTGTTCAGATACCTCCAATGTTTCTGTTAAGACTTGTAACTGCTTGGTCAAATGAGCTTCCTTCAAAAAGTTGTTCCATTTTGCAAGAATATTTCAGCCTTTTGCTTGCGACTTCCTAGTAAATTTTCTAAAGGTGTAATGATACGAAGTCGAAGTTCATTTAATTTTTCTAGATCAAACTTTCCGTGATGTGACTTTGTAAACTCTTGTTTAAAATTAGAAAGACCATCAATCCCCAGATAGCGGAGATATTGTTCAAGGCTATCAATTTCCTCTTGACTAAGGTCCGTATACAAGTTAGTTCGTAAGAGATTAATCAAATCTTCTTGACGGAAATTGTATCGTTTCAAACGTCCAATGGATTCTACAAATTGAGTCAAAGGATGATGAGCCATGGACTCACTCTTGCCCAGATAAAATGGAATCTGGTATTGATTAAATATTGTCTGCAAAGACAGTTTATAAGACTCTACATCTCCTAGCAGGATTCGAAAATTCTTATAACTAAGTTCTGAATCTTGATGCAATTTCTGGCGAATACTACGAGCAACTAACTCCAACTCTTCTTTTTGTGTTAGACAAGACCAGATTTGAAAGTCCTTTCTATCTTCGTCATTCACATCTAAACTAATTTCGGAATAATCATAGGCACTTTCGAGAAGTTTTGAGGCTTTAGCAAAGGCATCAAGATTTCCGTGTTCTTGACATGCATTTTCTGCCTTGGTCTGATATTTAAAAGCTAAATGGCGTAGAAACTCAACACTGGCTTGGTAGAGGTTCCCTTCACTAAATGGGCTAGTATAAGATTTCTTAGACGCATATACACCAATAACAATCTCAACACCCTTACGATAAAGTAGATCCACTAGGTGTTCTTCTTCTGAAGAGAAACGAGTAAAACCATCAATAACTAAGGCAATCTGGCTAAAATCACTACTTACTTTGTTTTCTTCTATAGCATTGATCAGATAGGATAATTGACTCCCTTGCGAAACTTGACCTTGATTCAGATAAGCTGTTACCTTTTCAAAAATCAAGAGTAAATCAGAACGTTTATCAGCGTCAGATAGACTTTCTAAATCCAAAAAGCTCATCTTCGCAGTTGTCATTTCGTGATAAATCTCAATCAGTTGTTGGATAAATTGCGGATCTTGCTTAATAGCTCCGTAAACACGTAAATCCTTAGCGTCTATCTCAGACAAACATTTATAGAAAGCCATACCAAGACCGATATCATCGAGACTAGACTTCGCTGGTATATCGTTTAAAACCAGATAACGAGCCATTTGAGCAAAGCGCGTGACTGTGATCGCAAAAGAAGCCTGCTGACTCAAGCACTCCAGCACGGCACGTTCCTTTTCAAAAGAAAGAGAGTTAGGGGCGATATAAAAGACTCGTTTACCTTGGTCAACTAGTCCTTGAGCCTCCTTGGTTAGGATTTCTGTTAAAGAAGTCCGAGTATCGGTATACAGTAGTTTCATATCTGCCTCATTTGTTTTTGTCATTACCTTTTATTATATCATTTTTTAAGTCAAAACAGATTGATATAAAGCCCTAATTTTAACCTGTCCCATATCAAAAAAGTCGGAATAAACTCCGACTTTTTAGTATTTACCTACCAGAAAACAAGAGTACCCATAATTCCCAAAATGCAGCAATGTTGATCATGATGTGAAGTAAAATGGGATAATAGAGAGAGTGAGTTTTTCGGTAGAGGAATGCTACAATCGCTCCTCCGCTTGCATAGGTGAAAAAGGCAAGTGGTGTTATACCATCAGAAACATGCACATAGCCAAAGACACAGGCTGATAGTAAAACATCTCCATACCAAGGTGAATCTTTCAAAAATGTATTCATCAGAACTCCTCGATAAACCAATTCTTCTGTAATTGGTCCTAGCAGACAAGTAATAAGCAATAAATATAGTAACTCTTGTCTCCCTGTCATCTCAACTAATTCATTTAAAGCCATTTGATTGGACGTTGCTGGGGTTAAAAAGGAAAACACAATACCTGAAAGATGATTGACTCCATAAGCAAGAAGCAAATAAACTGGATATCTCCATTTCCACTTCAACTCAAGAATTCTTCTACCTTCGAATACTAGTAAATAAAGAATAGCTAGAAAAGTAACGCTAAACTCTAAAAAAGAAAGAATTTGAAAAAATTCTCTACTAGCAGGAACAAGTCTACCTGCAAAATGATTAAAAATCCACCAAAACCATGTCTTTCTATAAATGATTACCAACAAGGCTAGTAAAATCTGTACTACTCTTTTTTTCATGCCAAGTCCTCTGCTTTTTTATCCATTATCAGTACAACATTAAATATATTACTAATTTAGTATATCATATTTTTTTGTTATCTATCTACTAAAAACCTAAATAGAAATGGCATTTCACTTAGCTTTAGAATTATTTGCCTCAAAATATGCTATAATATAAGCAAAACTCGTGAAAAGGAACTACTATGATTAAACTACTTGCTCTGGATATGGACGGAACTCTGCTCAACGAAGCCAAGGAAATCCCTCAGGCTCATATTGATGCCGTTCATAAGGCTATCGAAAAGGGCGTCAAACTAGTTCTATGTACTGGTCGTCCTCTCTTTGGAGTTCTTCCCTATTACAAAAAACTCGGTCTTGATTTACAGAATGAATATGTCATCGTCAATAATGGTTGTTCTACCCACCAAACCAGTGACTGGGGCCTTGTTGACTGGCGAGAACTTAGCAAATCTGATATTGAATACCTGAATGACCTTGCTGAAAAGAGCGAGGTTCAGTTGACTCTCTTTGACGAGGAACACTACTTCGTTCTCGGAGGCAAACCAAATCCTATCGTTCAATATGATGCGACACTTGTCTTTGCTGACCTGACTGAAATTTCACTAGAGGAAGCTACCAGTGGTAAATATCGCATGTTTCAGGGTATGTTCTTAGGTACAAAAGAACAAACAGATGATTTTGAACAACGATTTGCTGATGAACTTTGTCAGAGATTTAGCGGAGTTCGTTCACAACCAGTTATCTATGAAGCAATGCCACTCGGTACAACTAAGGCTTCTGCACTTTCTCGTTTGGCTGAGATTTTGGATATCCAACCTTCTGAAATCATGGCAATGGGTGATGCCAATAACGACATTGAGATGCTAGAGTTTGCTGGTCTTGGGATTGCCATGGGAAATGCTAGCGACTATGTCAAATCTCTCGCGGATGCCGTAACTGCTAGCAATGAAGAAGATGGTGTTGAACGCGCTATTGAGAAATATATTTTGTAGGAAATAAGCCCAGTCAACTAGCATTTCTAGCCACTGGGCTTTTATTTTTTTAGAACTTAAAAGCTTGAAAACTTTAGAAACTCTTTAGAAATGCTTGACGATTCTTTGATATCTATGCTTTTATACTAGAATTATAAAAAAATAAAACATCTTAAAGGTTAAAGGAGAAAACTATGAAAACAGTCCTCGAAATCCATGGCTTGTCAAAACAATTTGGCAAACAACCTATTCTACAAGATCTAAGTCTCTCAGTTAAAGAAGGAGATATCTATGGACTTATCGGAAAAAATGGTGCTGGTAAGACAACTCTGATTAAAATCATTACCCAATTATCATCTGCTGACCATGGAACTATTTCCCTCTTTTCTAGTCAAGGGTATAAGGAGTGCACGAAAGCCCTATCTCGAGTAGGTTCAGTCATTGAATCCCCAGTAGCTCACAATCATTTAACAGCCTATCAAAATCTAAGATACTATTGTACTATTCGACATATCCCTAATGCTGATCAAGTCATTCAGGAAACATTAAAGTATGTGGGGTTAACAGATACAGGTAGAAAAGTTTTTCGAGATTTCTCTCTTGGAATGAAACAACGCCTAGGCATTGCTATTGCCCTCCTATCAAAACCAGACTTTCTCATCCTTGATGAACCTATCAATGGACTTGACCCAATCGGTATCAAAGAGTTTCGTCAAATGATTCAACGTCTGAATCAAGAACTAGGAATAACAATTCTCATCTCTAGTCATATCTTGTCAGAACTCTACCTGGTTGCCAATCGCTTTGGAATTTTAGACCAAGGGAAAATCATTCGAGAAATCAGTAAGACCGAATTTGAGACACTTAATGAAGACTATATCGTTCTAAAAACAAGTGACAAAGAAAAAGCTAGTCAAATCTTAAAAGACAAAGTGCATCTTGAATTTAAAGTTGTTAATTCAGATAATGAGATTCATATTTTTAGTCATGAACAAGATGTCAAACGCATTCTCAAAGAACTTACTCTAGCAGATGTTGACGTGGATGAGATTTACTATGCTCGTCAAAATCTTGAAGAATACTTCACACAATTAGTAAAATAGGAGGAAAACCATGATACATACAATTCAAGCAGACTTTTACCGTCTTTTCCGTTCCAAAGGATTTTGGATTACAGAGCTCGTTCTCTTTGCACTCATGTTAATGGGGGCTACTTTCGGAGCTACAGGACAGATCATATCCGTCAGTACAAGTACAAACGCAGAAACCGAACTGCCAAGCAAGGGATGGGATGGTATACAAGCCCTTATTAACACCTCTAGCAATAGCTCAAACCTAGTTTTCCTCTGTATTATCCTTGCTTGCTTAGTTCTAGGAGTTGATCTTATCGGAAAACTCTATAAAAACAGTTTGACAGTGGGTGTTTCTCGCACAGAATTCTTCCTAGCCAAGTCTGTAGTATTAGCAAGTATCGCTCTAATGCAAATTCTTGTTAGCCTAGTTATTGCTTTCGTACCAGCGACTATCCTAAACGGTCTTGGTACGATGCCAGAAGGATTTATTGGCAATCTCCTTCTTACTATTGGTCTTCAATTCCTCTGTCTTCTAGCTTGGCTATCTATTGTTTCCTTCATTCTCTATGTGACTCATTCTTATTTGGCTGTTTTCATTGGCTATCTAATCAGCTCTATCTTGCTTTCAACGCCAATGCTTATCTTTCCAGATATCGAGATTTTGCGCTATTTATCCTTGAACTTTGCCTATGCCATGACTGACTATAGCCAGGCCATTCTATACACCGTTATCGTTACAGTGACCATTATTCTACTCTTTACTATTAGTGGACTTGCTGTTTTCAAGAAGAAAAGCCTATAAAAACAACCTCCTCTATTCAAAAAGAGGAGGTTCTTTGTTTTAAAAGAGAACTCTAACTGTAAACCAAGAACCATCTGTACTTAGTTGTAGTTCTGCACCAAGTAGATGGGATAATTCTTCTGTAATATAAAGACCTAAACCTGATGATTCTTCAGTATCTGAGAGGTTTTCAGAGTAAAATCGTTGACTGAGATTTTCAATTTTACGAATGGGTTGTTTAACTAGATTAGCAATTTCCAAACAGATATGATTGTCCACTTCTTTCAAAGAAAATCTCGCTTCATCCTTACCATGTTTTAGAACATTGCCAACGAGATTTTGCAAGATACGCTCTAATAAATCCGAGTCTGTCAGTAAATACAAACCAGGTTCTACTTGCAAATCAAGGTTAATCTTTGCCGTCTGAAAAGAATCATAATAGGTCAGCAATTTTTGCGTCATAAATGTCGAGACTTCTAACTCAGATAAGTCAGGTTTTACTGCTCCCTCCATTAACCGACGATAGTCCAAAAGAGCCTCTAGCCGTTTTGAAACTTGATTGAGATGATGAGCAATTTTTCTCAAACTCTCAGACTCAGGATTTTCTGTTTTAAGCAATTGCTGAGTATAACCTGACGCAATCGTTAAAGGTGTTCGAATATCGTGTGCAATATTGCTAATAGCCATGTCTAAAGTCTGCTTCTCTCGCTTCATAATCAAGCGTGACTGCTCAACTTCTTGAAAGAGATGATTGATTTGCTGGTAAAGATGTAAAAAATCCTTGGAGAAAGTTGACACTCCGATTCTCTTCATACTTCCAGTCAGAATCTTGTCTTCAATTTGTTGGCTCAAGTTTACCAGTGCTAGATGATAGCGAATCAACCCTATCGTCAATAGGATAATAACCAGCAGTAGCAAAGAAAGTAAAATATAGATCATTGCTCATCTCCTTTTAACCGAACACCAACTCCCCAGATAGTTTCAATATACTCTTGCTCTGGATCTAGTTGACCTAATTTTTTTCGGAGATTACTTAAATGAGTGTTGAGAGTATTGTCGCCTGGTAAATAAGTATCCTCCCAGACCAATTCATAGAGTTCTTCTTTCGTGAAAATTTTCTTAGGATGTCCCAGTAAGGTTTGGAGAATCAAACATTCTTTCTTAGCTAGGCGAATAGTTTCCTGGCTATTTTTGATTTCAAAACTATCTGCATCAAATTGAATATTTTTTAACTGTTGAATCAACTTGTCAGGATTCTCGATTTCAACTGGTTGCTTATCAATATTTTGACGTAATTGTACCGTAACTCTCGCAAAAACTTCATCTAAATCAAAAGGCTTTACAATATAATCATTGGCACCATCTAAGAGATATTGGCTGATGAGCTTCTTATCACTTAGGGCAGTTAGCATGATTACAGGAACTGAGCTATCTTTTCTAACGGTTTTTAAAACTTGATCTCCATTTTTGCCTGGAAGCATAATATCTAGCAAGATTAGATCAATGTTGCCTTGCTCAAATCGAATCATTCCTTCAGTACCAGAAAAAGCTTGAATCACCTCATGTTCCTTAGAAAGAAGAGTTTTCAAAATTTCCTGGATCTCATTATTATCTTCAATGATAAGTATTCTAGCCATAAACACCAACCTTTCTAATAGTATTATATCATGTTTTTTTAGGAATTTCGGATAAAGAAAATCTCTCCTTCATAACTAGATACGAAGAAGAGTTTACTTTATGTTTTAGAATAAAGCTGTCAAAGCTGTGATAATCCCAAAAACAATACCTGGTGCATTGGCTGCTGCCAAAGGAATATCACGTTCTTTTTTAAAGAGTCCGTAGTAAACCCAAAGACTGCAGTTAATTGCAGCTACTGCTGGCTGGATAAAGTTTCCCTTTTGACCTGCAAGGTTGTTCATAATTTGTGGAATATAGAGATATACATCATAACAGACATAAAGGTTGCAATCCAACCCAACGTTTTTCATTTGCTTTTTCAGTCATTTTCTTCTCCTTTCGACTTAGAACCACTGTATTATACACTATTTTTCAAAACCATGTAAGCAAAAATTTCCATTGTTATGAAAACGTAAATTATCACAATCTTGTGATAAGATAATCATCAAAAATCCCTCTGAATATTACAGAGGGATTTTTATTCGTTTAGAAACTTACTTTTTCGAAATTGGTGCTACGCTGGCTAAGAGTTTTTTGAGACCAACCTCTGGAAAATTGATTTTCAATTCTTGAGTGGATCCACTGCCTGAAACTTCCAGCACAGTTCCTTCACCCCATTTTTTATGAAGGGCAATATCACCAACAGACCAGTTTGTATCACTAGAATCTTGCTTATTCCCAGCCGCAAATTGTCCAAATGGTAAACCACTTGATTGGATTGATGTAGGAGCAGCATTCCGTTTTCGTTCTTGAAGCGCTTGAGCCAAACTCATTCCTTTACCAAATGCTGTTCCTCCGCCACTATAAGACGCTTTAAAACTTGTATTAGCCGGACGTGCTAATCCTTGATAAGTCAACAAATCTGAACTAATCTCGTTGATAAAACGGGTCGGACGATTGTAGCTTGTACGCCCGAAAAGCAAGCGAGAGTTAGCGTTGGTTAGATAGAGAATCTTCTCGGCGCGCGTAATTCCTACATAGGCCAAACGACGTTCTTCTTCTAATTCATCTGGATCTTCAGCAGCACGACTAAGTGGAAAGACATTCTCCTCCATCCCGATGATAAAGACAACAGGAAACTCAAGCCCTTTGGCAGCGTGTAAGGTCATTAAGGTTACTTCTGACGTTTCTTGGCTATCAGAGTCCGTATCTGCTATCAAAGCCAAGTCGTTCAGGAATCGACTAAGTTTATCTAGTCCTGTTTCCTCTTCTTGACTCTCAGGATTGTCGTCGAAGTTTTTCGTAACAGAGAGGAACTCCTCGATATTTTTCAACCCTGAGCCTTACTTTCCAAGGTTGCTTGGGCCTTAAGTAAATCAACGTAACCTGTTTTTTCTAATACTGCTTCTACTAGCTCTGTGAGAGTTAGTCGGTCCAGTTGTTCACGCAAATCGAGAATCATATTAGCGAAGTCCCATATAGATTGAGCAGCTTTCCCCTTGATACCAGACAACATGATATTTGCAGAGGCATCTAACATAGACATTTCTTGCATGTTCGCAAAGTCACGAATCTTCTCAACAGTTCCTGGGCCAATTCCACGCTTGGGTTCATTGATGATACGCTCAAAACTGATATTATCACTTAGGTTGGCAATAAGATTGAGGTAAGCAATGATATCACGGATTTCTTTTCGGCTGTAGAATTTTGTCCCACCAACCATGGTATAAGGAATATTGGACTTAAGCAGGGCCTCCTCAATAGTACGAGATTGAGCATTAGTACGATAAAGCACTGCAAAGTCTTTATGAAGGAAGTTGTGGCTACGGCCAAGTTCATCAATCGTTTTAGCTACAAAGACAGCCTCGTCCTGTTCATCATTAGCACGATAGTAAATGATTTGTTCCCCATCAGCATTTTGGGTCCAGAGATTTTTCGGACGACGATTTTTATTGTTTTTAATAACATCATTAGCCGCTTGGAGGATGGTTTTGGTAGAACGGTAATTTTCCTCCAGTAAAACAACCTTGGCATCTGGATAATCTTTTTCAAAATCGAGGATATTCTGCATATCAGCACCACGCCACCCGTAGATAGACTGGTCAGCATCCCCAACCACACAGATATTTTTGAAGCGTGAAGCCAAAAGTTTGACTAGTTGATACTGGGCATGGTTGGTATCTTGGTACTCATCGACATGGATATATTGGAACTTTTGCTGGTAGAAGGTCAAGACATCAGGATTTTGGTCAAAAAGACGTAAGGTCAACATAATCAAATCATCAAAGTCCATCGACTCTGACTGACGAAGTTCTTTCTGATAGGCAGTATAACACTTAGCTACAATATCTGTATACAAGTCTCCTGCTTGAGAAGCGTATGCCTCATCATCAATCAAATCATTCTTAGCATTAGAAATGGTTCCCAAAATAGAGCGTTCATTCCACTTTTTAGGATCCAAGTTTAACTGCTTGAGAATGCGTTTCATCAATGTTCGCTGCTCACCTGGATCGATGATGGTAAAGTTACGATTATATCCAATATGATCTGCATCACGACGTAAAATACGAACACACATAGAGTGAAAAGTCGCAATCAAACAATCCTGGGTAGCTGGATTGAGCCCATAAGCACGCTCCTTCATCTCGCGTGCTGCTTTATTAGTAAAGGTAATAGCTAGAATATTCCATGGATTGACCATCTTTTCATCAATTAAGTAGGCGATACGGTGAGTCAAAACTCGTGTCTTACCAGAACCAGCCCCTGCCATGATTAGCAGTGGACCTTCTGTAGTCTGTACCGCTTCTGCTTGGCGGTCATTCATACCGTTTAATAAAGGGTTCATTTTCTCTTCCTATTCCTATTCCTATTCTTCAAATCAATGTTTCTATTATATCAAAAAAGACTAAAAATAACCGCACTTGGAATAATCTAGCTTGTTTTCAAAAAAAGAACACTAAACAGTGTCCTTTTGATTTTATTCATGAATAGATTCTAAAAGTGTCAAGAGTGCTTGCGCTGAGCGACGACCTGCTTCTACGATAAATTCATCAAAAGAAATAGAAGCTTCGTGGTTAGCATTATCACTCATGGCACGGACAACCAAGAATGGTAGTTCCAAGGCATTTGCTGCCTGAGCAATAGCTGCACCTTCCATCTCAACCGCGAGAACCTGAGGAAAATGCTCTTTTATAGCTTTAATCTTATCTTCACCCGCAATAAAACTATCACCGGTCGCAATCAAACCTAAATGCCATTTTTGGTTAAGTTTAGACAAACTCTCTTGAATTAGACTGACAAACTTCTTGTCAGATTCGAAATAGAGTGGTTGTTGAGCCATTTGACCGTATTCATACCCAAAAGCAGTCACATCAACATCATGATAAGCTAGCTTATCAGCAATCACTACATCTCCAACTTCGATTCCTTCTGCTAAAGCGCCAGCAGAACCAGTGTTGATTACAGCATCTACTTTAAAGTAGTCAGCTAAGATTGCTACACTCATAGCAGACATAACTTTACCAATTCCACTCTCGACCAAGACAAGCTCGACTGAACCAATTTTACCTGTATGATACTTATTTCCTAATACCGTCTCTTCTTGAGCATTTTCTAAATGTTGAATCAGATATGCAAGTTCTTCTGGCATAGCTGCAATAATACCGATTTTCATGACATCCCCCATTAAATAAATCTCATTGCTAAAACTAGCAGAATCAAGAGAAGAATAACAGCAAATAGAATCTTATTCAGTTTTGAGTTAAAGACATTTCTCTTAGTATTTTCGATTCGACGACTTTTATGGATTTGCGGTTCAACCTCAATCGTTAGGGTATCTTGACTAAATCCATGGTCACTTGAACGTGAAGATCTATAATTTTGAGATGAAGTAGATAATATCTTTGTCTCTTGATCATCTACTAAAGTAGGACCAGAGATATTTTCACCACGATTTGCACGCTCGATTATTTCGTCTGTTAATAAAGGTTTTCCCATAGGTTCCTCCCCTATTTTTCTTGTAATTCCCAGTACTGGATAGCCATGATAGTCTTAGCATCACAGATATCACCAGACTGGATCAGTTGTTTAGTTTCTTCAAGACTAACTTCAAGTAATTCTAAAGTTTCATCTTCATCCTGTGGACGTGGATTTTTAACTTTTGACAAATCACTTGCCAAATAAAGTTTTAATCGCTCATTACAGAAACCAATAGCAGAATAGAAATCATACAAAAGAGTCAGTTTCCAGTGTAGGCAGCTTCTTCTTCCAATTCACGAAGGGCTGCTGCTTCAGGATCAGCGTTTTCTCCAATTTCTAGTTTTCCTGCAGGAATTTCAATAGAAACTTTTTCAATCGCCTTGCGATATTGCTTGACTAGAACAATCTTATTTTCTGGAGTAACTGCAAGAACACATACTGCACCGTTATGGAAAATCAAATCGCGTTGAGCCGTCCCTTTTCCTGAAGGCAGTTCAACCTGGTCTTGAACCAATTGGAAAATAGGACCTTTATAGATTTCTTTTCGACTAATCGTCTTCTCTTCAAATTCCATGGTTAGCTCCTATTTGTTTTTAGGATGGTGAGGGAGACGAGTTGCATATTCGTCCTTATTAACTTGACGACCTCGTCCTATGGCAATAGCGTCAGCAGGCACATCTTTAGTAATTGTTGAACCTGCACCAACAAGAGAGTTATCCCCTAGTTCTACCGGAGCGATAATCGTTGAATTAGATCCGACAAAGACATTGTTACCGATGACAGTTTTAAACTTGTGTTGACCATCGTAGTTCACAGTGATGGTTCCAGCACCGAAGTTAACATCACTTCCAACTTCACAGTTTCCAATGTAAGTCAAATGACCCGCTTTGGTATTTTCGCCAATAGAAGAACCTTTCACCTCAACAAAGTTTCCGATATGAACATCCTTAGCTAAGCTAGATCCAGGACGAATATGAGCGTAAGGTCCAACTGTAACTCCATCAGCAACTGTGCTTTCCTCAATCATAGAGTTGGTAATTACTGCACCTGATCCAATAGTACTATCAACAATATATGTTCCATTTGTCAAAACAGTCTCTGAACCAATCTTACTAGAACCTTTGAGGGTTACATTCGCTTCAATTTGAACATCTGGAGCAATCTCAACATCCACATCAATATAAGTCGCATCTGGATTTACAAAACTTACCCCATTGACCATGTGTGCTTGGTTAATACGACGACGCATTACAGCTTCTGCTGTAGCAAGTGCGACACGGTCATTTACACCGAGACTTTCATCAAAGTCTTTCAGAGTATAAGCTCCCACCTTCTCACCAGCTTCACGGAAAATACCAATCACATCTGTGATATAATATTCACCTTGAGCATTGTTAGTATTGATATTCTTAAGTGCCTCAAAAAGACGAGCATTATCAAAAACATAAGTTCCTGTATTGATTTCTTTGATTTGTTTCTCAAAGTCAGTCGCGTCTTTTTGTTCAACAATACGGAGCACTTCAGCGTTGTCATTACGAACAATACGTCCATAACCAAATGGGTCGTCAGCTTCTGCAGTTAAGATTGTTGCTACATTCTTGTGGTTTACATGGAAATCAATCAAGTTCTTTAGACTTTCACCAGTGATTAAAGGTGTATCTCCAGCGATAACCAATGTTTGTCCAGAAAGACCTTCAAGAATTGGCTCAGCCATCATTACTGCATGACCAGTTCCCAATTGCTCAGACTGTCTCACAAAATCAGTTTGTCCGGCTAAAACTTGTTCAACTAGCTCTGCCTTATGCCCAACAACTGTAACAGTTTTTTCAGGGTTAATTGCACCTACACTACGAAAAACATGCTCAAGCATTGAAATTCCCGCAACCTTGTGCATAACCTTCGGTAAATCTGATTTCATACGGGTACCCTTTACCCGCTGCTAAAAATAATTGCATAATTTGCCATATTTTTTCTCTTTTTCTATAGAAATTCTTTATTATTATACCACATTTTAGTTCATGGTACACAAATTTGATGAACTCAATACCACTCAAAAGACTGTCATTACTCAATTTTTGAGTAAATATTTTTGATTTTTTTCATTATTTACGATAAACTATAGAGGTATGAGAAAAATTCATCCAGCTTTTTATAGTTACTATATTTGCTGTTTTTTTATAGGACTCTTGATTTCTCAACCGGCCTCGGTTTGAAGAACACCCTGTAAAAACTAAACAAAATCCAGTACAAATAGAAACACAAGCTCTACATAACTTGGATAAGCCTATCATCGATATCTCTGGTTGGCAGAGACCATCAGAAATTAATTATGATATTTTATCTCAAAATATATCTGGTGTCATTGTTCGAGTCCACGGAGGAAATCAGATCACCACTGAGAACGATGCATCTTATACAAACGGTATTGATAAAAGCTTATAAAAGTCATATCGCTGAGTTTCAAAAGAGAAATGTTCCAGTTGCTGTCTATGCCTATATATCTGGTAAAAGTGTAGAGGATATGGAAAAAGCGGCTGAATCATTTTATAATTCAGCTTCGCCGTACAACCCAAGTTACTATTGGTTAGATGTCGAAGAAAAAACCATGTCTGATATGAACAAAGGGGTTGAAGCTTTCCGTGCTAAACTAGAATCACTTGGTGCTAAAAACATCGGTATCTATATTGGTGTTTACTTCATGCAAGAACATAGCATCAGTACAGATAAATTTTCTGCTATTTGGATTCCTTCTTATGGACTTGACTCAGGTTACTTTGAAAGTTCACCAAATACAGAACTTGACTTCGACCTTCACCAATATACCTCAAAAGGAAAAACTAGTAGGGTTTGAACACCATCTAGACCTAAATCTTATTTCTTTATCAAAAAGATAAGGAAGAGACGTTTAGAAAATTATTCTTAAAACCTTAATTTATTTAGCAAGTCAGATATTACTTCTGCTTGCTTTTTTTATTTCTCTTACTTTGTGATATAATACAAGAAGAGAATTTTTAGAGAATAAAATACGGAGAGAGTTTATGATATCTTGGATTTCAAAAATTATTAAAGGAATTGTTATTGCGTTAGGCTTTTATTTTACCAGGAATTTCTGGTGGTGTTCTAGCAGCAATCTTTGGGTATCTACGAGAGAATGATTCGATTTCTTAGCTCACCCATTTAAAAAAATCTTTAAAAGAAGATGTTCTTTATTTTTTTACCAGTTGCAATTGGTATGTTACTAGGTATTGGACTATTTTCATATCCTATTGAATATCTCCTTGAACACTATCAGGTTTATGTATTATGGAGCTTTTGCAGGGTGCCATTATTGGAACTGTCCCAAGCCTTGTAAAGGAAGCTACTAAGGACTCTGAAAGAGATAAGATAGATATGATTTGGTTTTGGGCAACCTTTCATCATTTCTAGGATTGGACTTTATGCTTTTAAACTTTGTAGTAGGTTCACTAAATGCAAGTTTTCACAAGTTTTATCTTAGCTGGTGCCCTTCTTGCTTTAGGAGTTTTAGTCCCAGGATTAAGTCCCTTCAAACCTTCTCTTAATTTTTAGGACTGTATAGTCCAATGTTGACCGGTTTCAAGACTTTTTGATTTATCGGAACTTTCTCTTCCGATTGCAATTGGAGCTGGAGCTAACTCTGATTATTTTTCTCAAAATTAATGGATTATGCTCTTCGTGTCTACCACTCTCGTGTCTATCACTTTATCATTGGGATCGTCCTTTCAAGCACTCTCCTGATTTTGATTCCAAACGCTGGTAATGCTGAGAGCATCAGCTATAGCGGCTTATCTCTTGTTTCCTATGTCATCATCGCCTTCTTCTTCGCCCTTGGCATTTGGTTAGGGTATCTGGATGAGTCAGTTGGAGGATAAAGTACAAATAATGGCAAAAAAAACTAAAGTAAAGAAGACCTTAGTCGAGCAAATATTAGCTAAGGCAGGTGTTGAACACCAAGGGATTCAAATCAATGCTTTAGAAGGAGAGCTTCCTTCTGAGTATGAGAGAAATCACATTTTTAAAACACTAGCTCTTTTAGGGGACAAGACTGGTCCAGTTATTGGGATTATTCCTATTACTGAACATCTTTCTGAAAAGAAATTAGCAAAGATTTCCGGTAACAAAAAAGTGAGTATGATTCCGCAAAAGGATTTAGAAAAAACAACTGGATATATTCATGGTGCAAATAACCCTGTCGGTATCCGTCAAAAACACAACTACCCTATCTTTATCGACCAAACTGCTCTTCAACTGAATGAAATGATTGTTTCCTCGGGGGAAGTTGGTCACAGTATCATTATCAATCCTCAAGATCTAGCATCCTTTGTTAAAGCGAACTTTGTAGATATTTTGGAGGAAAGCAAATCATGAAACTTTACTTTGTCCGTCACGGTCGAACAGTCTGGAATCTAGAAGGTCGCTTTCAAGGTGCAGGTGGAGATTCTCCACTTCTTCCTGAGTCCATTGAGACCTTAAAGGAACTCGGTCAATATCTTAAAGATGTTTCATTCGATAAAATTTATTCAAGTGATTTACCAAGGGCTGTAAAATCTGCTGAAATTATCCAAAGTCAGCTAACAAACCCGTGCCCGCTAGAAAGTGTACCTGAACTAAGAGAATGGCACCTTGGAAAACTAGAAGGGTTAAAAATTGCTACTTTAAATGCAATCTATCCGCAGCAAATTCAAGCCTTTAAAACGAACTTAGCTAAGTTTGATACGAGTATGTTTGAAGCTGAATCACTCTACAGCACAACTCAGCGCACCATTCAATTTATTAAATCTTTGAAAAACACTAAGGTAGAACAACTCTTACTGGTAGGCCACGGAGCAAATCTCACTGCAAGTCTTCGAACACTTTTAGGATTTAATGAAGCGCATCTTCGAAAAAATGGTGGTTTGGCCAATGCAAGTCTAACAATTATAGAGACTGACGACTTCGAAAAATTTAATCTTAAGACTTGGAATGATACTTCCTATCAGAAAAATTAATTGAACTTGATTTACTGCGTCAAGTTCTTTTTAGTTTTTATAGAATATCCGTGAATTTCTTGACTATTTATGATAAAATGGGAGTATCGTGAAAAATTGATTTAATATTTCAAAAATTTGATTAAAAAAATTAGGAGGACCCCATGTCAACAGAACATATGGAAGAATTGAATGATCAGCAGATCGTTCGTCGTGAAAAAAATGGCTGCGCTCCGTGAACAAGGAATTGATCCTTTCGGTAAACGTTTTGAACGTACTGCTAACTCTCAAGAACTAAAAAGATAAATTTGCTGACCTTGATAAAGAACAACTACACGAATTAAACGAGACTGCTACTATTGCTGGACGTTTAGTCACAAAACGTGGGAAAGGTAAAGTCGGTTTTGCTCACCTTCAAGACCGTGAAGGTCAAATTCAAATCTACGTTCGTAAAGATGCTGTCGGTGAAGAAAACTACGAAATCTTTAAGAAAGCTGACCTCGGTGACTTCCTTGGTGTTGAAGGTGAAGTGATGCGTACAGATATGGGAGAGCTCTCTATCAAAGCTACTCACATCACACACTTGTCTAAAGCCCTTCGTCCCCTTCCAGAGAAATTCCATGGACTAACTGACGTTGAAACAATCTACCGTAAACGTTACCTTGATTTGATTTCTAATCGCGAAAGCTTTGAACGTTTTGTCACTCGTTCAAATCATCTCTGAAATCCGTCGTTACCTAGACCAAAAAGGATTCCTTGAAGTGGAAACACCAGTTCTTCACAACGAAGCTGGTGGTGCTGCTGCTCGCCCATTCATCACACACCACAATGCACAAAACATTGACATGGTACTTCGTATCGCGACTGAGCTTCACTTGAAACGCCTTATCGTTGGTGGTATGGAACGTGTGTATGAAATTGGTCGTATCTTCCGTAACGAAGGAATGGATGCTACACATAACCCTGAGTTTACTTCTATCGAGGTTTACCAAGCTTATGCAGACTTCCACGATATCATGGACTTGACTGAAGGAATTATCCAACACGTAGCTAAGCTGTTAAAGGTGATGGTCCAGTTATCTATCAAGGAACTGAAATCAAGATCAACGAACCATTTAAACGTGTACACATGGTTGATGCAATCAAGGAAATTACAGGTGTTGATTTCTGGAAAGATATGACTTTTGAAGAAGCTAAAGCTATCGCAGCTGAAAAGAAAGTTCCAGTTGAAAAACACTACACAGAAGTTGGTCACATCATCAATGCCTTCTTTGAAGAATTTGTTGAAGAAACATTGATTCAACCAACATTTGTATACGGTCACCCAGTAGCTGTATCACCACTTGCTAAGAAAAACCCAGAAGATGAGCGCTTTACAGATCGTTTCGAGCTCTTCATCATGACTAAAGAATACGGTAATGCCTTTACTGAGCTGAATGACCCGATCGACCAGCTCAGCCGATCGAAGCTCAAGCTAAAGCCAAAGAACTTGGTGATGATGAAGCAACAGGCATTGACTACGATTACATCGAAGCCCTTGAATACGGTATGCCACCAACAGGTGGTTTGGGAATCGGTATCGACCGTCTCTGCATGCTCCTCACAGATACTACTACTATCCGTGATGTATTGCTCTTCCCAACTATGAAATAACAATAAAACTCCTAGAAAATTTCTAGGAGTTTTAAATAACTAGAAAGACAACCTTACATTTGAAGGTTGTCTTTTTTGTTTACTTAGAATAAACCGAGAACTGTTCCATCGCTTTCAACATCCATATTGAGAGCAGCTGGTCGTTTTGGAAGTCCAGGCATAGTCATAACGTCACCAGTAAGAGCAACGATAAAGCCTGCGCCAAGTTTCGGTACCAATTCACGAATAGTAATTTCAAAGTTTTCAGGTGCACCAAGCGCATTTGGATTGTCTGAGAAACTGTATTGAGTTTTCGCCATACAGATTGGCAATTTGTCCCAACCGTTTTGTACGATTTGTGCGATTTGAGTTTGAGCTTTCTTCTCGAAGTTTACTTTGCTACCACGATAGATTTCAGTAACAATCTTTTCAATCTTTTCTTGAACTGAAAGGTCATTATCATACAAACGTTTATAGTTAGCTGGGTGTTCGTCAATTGTCTTGACAAGAGTTTCAGCTAGAGCCACTCCACCTTCTGCTCCATCAGCCCATACGCTAGCTAACTCAACTGGAACATCAATGGAAGCACAAAGTTCTTTCAAAGCTGCGATTTCGCTTCTGTATCAGATACAAATTCGTTAATAGCAACAACTGCTGGAATACCAAACTTACGGATATTTTCAACGTGACGTTTCAAGTTTGCAAATCCTTCACGAACTGCTTCTACATTTTCTTCTGTCAAGGCATCCTTAGCAACTCCACCATTCATCTTTAAGAGCACGAAGAGTTGCTACAATGACTACTGCACTCTGGCGCAGTTGGCAAGTTTGGAGTCTTTGATATCCAGGAACTTCTCTGCACCAAGGTCTGCACCAAAAGCCAGCTTCTGTTACTGTGTAATCAGCTAAATGAAGGGCTGTAGTTGTAGCCAAGACAGAGTTACATCCGTGTGCGATATTGGCAAATGGGCCACCATGTACAAAGGCAGGTGTTCCATAGATGGTTTGAACCAAGTTCGGTTTGATAGCGTCTTTCAAAATCAATGCCAAGGCACCTTCAACCTGTAGATCACCTACTGAAACAGGTGTACGATCATAACGGTAACCGATAACGATATTGGCTAAACGACGTTTTCAAATCTTCAATATCAGTTGCCAAGCAAAGGATGGCCATGATTTCTGAAGCAACAGTGATGTCAAAACCATCTTCACGCGGAATACCGTTAAGAGGACCACCAAGTCCAACTGTCACGTGACGAAGAGCACGATCATTCAAGTCCACTACGCGTTTCCAGAGAATACGACGTTGGTCGATACCTAGCTCATTCCCTTGATGCAAGTGATTGTCAATCAGGGCAGAAAGAGCATTGTTTGCAGTTGTAATAGCATGCATATCACCAGTAAAGTGAAGGTTGATATCTTCCATTGGTAAAACTTGTGCATAACCACCACCAGCAGCACCGCCCTTGATACCCATAACAGGTCCAAGAGAAGGTTCGCGGATAGCAATCATGGTTTTCTTACCAATCTTATTCAAGGCGTCTGCAAGCCCGATAGTGATAGTCGATTTCCCTTCTCCTGCTGGTGTTGGGATTGATGGCTGTTACCAGGATCAACTTTTCCTACAGGATTGCTCTCAACTGCACGGATTTTATCAAAGCTAAGTTTAGCCTTGTACTTTCCGTACAATTCCAAATCGTCGTAAGAAATACCAAGTTTCTCTACAACATCAACGATTGGTTTTAGCTCGATACTCTGTGCGATTTCAATATCTGTTTTCATAACAAACTCCTCTACATCTAATGTGTTAATTCATTATATCATAAAAACAAGATTTTTATCAGTCATAATGATTTGTTAACGTTCGTAAATATCCCTTTACTAGGACTTTATCACATTCTATCTAAATTTTTTTATATGCCTTTATAGGTTTTTAACTATGGTTTAATGTGATATCCTTAAGCTTATTTT
>BNJU01002757.1_pt1 | contig 91276 bp, 124 predicted proteins | sample 8539281 | NCBI WGS metagenome assembly BNJU01 (sample SAMD00202456, study PRJDB9452) | human saliva metagenome | isolation source: human saliva | place: Japan
AAGGGCAGGTTGATTACGCGTTACTCACCCGTTCGCCACTAAGATTGATAGAAGCAAGCTTCCATCGCTCTTCGTTCGACTTGCATGTGTTAAGCACGCCGCCAGCGTTCGTCCTGAGCCAGGATCAAACTCTCCAAGATATCTTGAAGCTATTTGAATAGCTCATTATGTGTTGTCGTTACATTTAAGTAACTTTTGAATTATGGTTGGTTTTGACTATGTCAAAACCCGCACTCTGGCATATGTTCAATCATATGATTGATTACCTATCATTGTTCAGTTTTCAAAGATCTGTACCAGTTTTGCCAGATAATATCTAGCTTTAAAGCACTTTCGTTTGAAGTGTTTCACCAACTGGCGACTAGATTATAATATCATGTTGACCATTCAGTGTCAAGCACTTTTTTTATAATCTTTTTTGATTTTTCCATAGACTCGTTATCGAGATCTAAAAAAAAACTAAAAGCATTTTAATAAGAATCCATGATATATAGTCTTCTCATTAAGAAACAGTCGCCTCAACGACTGTATGGTTATTATAGTATAAACCACATACCCTATGCAACTCCCTAATTCTCATTTTTTTATAAAAACTTTCACTTTTAGCTCATTTTTTTAATAAAATATATTGATTTTTACGCAATCTATTTTGTACAATATACTTAACTTATGAAGATATACATGTCATATCTCAGTGAGGGCATTCCTACCCTTTCTTTTAATACTATATATAAGGAGATATATATGAAATTCTCAAAACGCTTATTTACTAAAACAGTTGCTTTAGCTGCTATTTGCGCTTCTGTTGCTACAGCTAGCTTTGCAGCACCACAAGGCTCATTCGATACGTCCGAAATTCACGTTACAGGTCAAGCTTCTCGTTCTGTGGCACCTACCTATGCCATACTTACATTAGGTATTACTAGTGAAAACACAAATATCAACGCTGCAAAATCAAATAACGATCGCATCATGAGTGACCTCATTAGTAAACTTTCAAATTTAAATGTTGCAAAAAAGGATATTTACACATCTAACATTTCGATCAATCCAACAAATGATTACCAAGATGGCAAACGCGTTAATACGGGGTACCGAGTATCTAACCTTGTAACAGTTAAAATCAACAATTTAGATAACGTAGGAAAAGTAGTAGATGCAGCTGTCAACGCGGGGGCTAATGATATAAATAGCCTTTCATTCCAAAATGACCCATCTCAACAATTATCCGATTCTTTAACTACAGAAGCCATCCAAAATGGCCAACACAAGGCTGAGGTAATTGCTGCTGCGCTAGGTCGCACCTTGGGCCCTGTAAAAACTGTAAATATTAGCAACACAGAAACAAGCACATTCGATCAAAGCTATTATCGCAGTGCCAAAGTACTTGCTGCAAATCTTAGTACTTCCACACCTGTTGAAAAAGGATCGTTAATCGTATCCCAAGATGCAGATATTGTATACTATCTACAATAACAACTATTTTTTATAGATTGTTAGCTATACGCTATAGCCATTACGTTCTAACAATTTAATTGGCTATGCTCTAGCTCCACTCAATTACTTTCAAACAACAAACATAACAAAAGACCGTATAACATATAATACTAACTATGTTATACGGTCTTTATTTATATTTATTTTTGTAGTAGATTCTGGTACAACACCTTCGTGGACTGCTACAATACCACCTGTTAATTCAGTATATTTAGCATTTTCATAGCCCAAGGATTTCCAGATTTCTAAAATCTCACTTTGATGAGGATAGCGACGCAAGGATTCAGGCAACCAGGCATAGGAAGAATTATCCTTACTCAACTTTGCCTATAATAGGTAATATATAGGAGAAGTAGAAATTATATAATTGCTTAAACCCAAATGCACTTGGCTTAGCCAATTCCAAGACTACCACCTTGCCACCTGGTTTTACAACGCGTTGCATTTCGGATAGCACTTGTTTGATATCAGGCACATTACGCATTGCAAAGCCACTCATAGCCGCATCAAATGTATTGTCCGCATAAGGCAAAGCCATCGCATCGCCTTGAACCAAAGTTCACCTGGTCTAACAGATCCGCTTGAGCCATACGCTCACGACCTTGCTCTAACATTTCTGCATTAAAGTCTAATGCTTCTACTGTCAAAGTCGGCTCTTGACGCAATGCTTCCTTTGTAAATACACAAGTACCACAAGCTACATCCAGCACATGTTGATAAGGTCCAATATTCATTTCTTTAACGGCGAACTTACGCCAGAAATAGTCTTGCCCAAAGCTGAGCAATGTATTCATCAAATCATAATGTTTGGCAATATTAGAAAATACACCTTGCACAAATTGTTCTTTGTCTTCATACGTGTTAAATTCTTTAGTATTCATGGTACCCACTTTCATAATCAAGAATATCACATGTTGACAGTATACCACAACCAACGATGACATTCTAGAACTTAGAACGATTCTAATATATATACTATATATACAAAGAATTACAAAATGTATCAAAGTAATAAAAAAAGCATCATTTAAATTAGTATTTTTCTATTGAATTATAATAATGTTCGTTATATAATGACATATGTCCTTTTCTAAAGAGGATTTATTTATTTCTCATTTGATAAACGATAGAACTCATTGTTTTTATGTAGTCTAATTAAGTATTGGAGTCTATTATGAATCGATTTATGAAATCCATTAATAGAGTCAGCCTCATCCAACAAATCATCATCGGTATGATTATTGGTATTTTGACGGCTCTCTATGTCCCTGATATTGCAAACGAATTATCGCTATTAGGGGTATTATTTGTTGGTGCCCTCAAAGGTATCGCACCAATCCTTGTATTCTTCTTAGTTATCGCGGCGATTAGTAAACATCGCTCCGGACAAAAAACAGGTATGGGCTCCGTAATTACGCTCTATCTATTGGGTACGTTCCTTTCCGCCGCACTTGCCGTACTTGTGAGCTGGTTCTTTCCAACTACATTGCATCTAGCAGCTAGTGCAGCTGATGCAGCACCTCCACAAGGCATTGCGGAAGTCATGAAAACATTACTCAAAAATATCGTTGATAACCCTGTGAAAGCATTAATGTCCGCTAACTACATCGGCATTTTAGGCTGGGCTCTTATCATCGGTGGTGCGCTACGTCATGCACCTATGAATACAAAAGAAGTAATGGAATCTATCTCTCAAGCAATTACGACTGTAGTAGGTTGGATCATCCGCTTCGCACCTCTTGGTATCATGGGCCTCGTGGCTGATTCCATTGCAACAAATGGTATCGAAGCACTTATCAGCTACTTCCAACTTCTCGTATTACTCTTAGGCTCTATGATTTTCGTAGCCTTGGTAATCAATCCACTTTTATCCTTCATCTACTTACGCCGTAACCCATATCCATTGGTGTTCAAATGTTTGCGCGAATCTGCTATCTACGCATTCTTTACACGTAGCTCCGCAGCCAACATTCCTGTCAACCTTGACTTAGCTAAACGTTTGAAACTTAACCCTGATATGTATTCCGTATCCATTCCATTGGGTGCGACTATCAACATGGGCGGTGCTGCAATTACAATTACTGTTATGACATTGGCTGCTGCTCATACATTGGGCATCATCGTGGATGTACCTACAGCTATCCTTTTATCTGTTATCGCTACTATCGGCGCTTGCGGCGCTTCTGGCGTAGCAGGCGGCTCCTTACTTCTCATTCCGTTGGCATGTTCCCTATTCGGTATCTCCAACGATGTGGCTATGCAAGTAGTAGGCGTTGGTTTCATCATCGGGGTATTACAAGACTCCACAGAAACAGCACTCAATTCCAGTACAGATATTCTATTCACTGCCACAGCAGACTATGCAAAACGCGGTTACAACGAAAACTGGGATTAAACCATCATATAGAACAAGACGATCCATGAGGTCGTCTTTTCTTTTTGTGAAAGTTTCCCCTTGCGCCAGCTTTCACTAATAATAAAAACAATATGTTTGTTATATTGATTATTTTCAATATAATGGTATAATAGATTTAATGATAATAACTATTACTAGATATATATAGAAAGGAATCAACATGAAACAATACGATATTATTGTAGTTGGCACAGGTGGCGCAACTATCGTAGCTGATGCAGCTATCAAAAAAGGCCAAAAAGTGGCCATCATAGAAAAAGGTAAATTCGGTGGCACATGCCTAACTCGCGGTTGTATTCCTACAAAGGTTATGGTAACAGCTGCAAATGCTGTGCAAGAGGTAAAAGAGTTCGGCAAAATCGGCGTCAATGTTAGCGAGGCGACGATGGATTGGGATATCGTTTCCAAACGTACATGGCACAAAATTGATGAATCCGCCGGTATCTACGATTACTACAATGCGTATGACAATGTAGACGTATACCGCGGTGCCGCTAGCTTTGTATCCGATAAAGTAATGAATATCCACCTCAACGATGGTTCTGGCATCGTAGAAATTACGGCCCCTACCATCGTTCTTGGTACCGGTGGTTATAGTAATGTGCCAAATGTACCTGGTTTACAAGATGCTGGTTATCTTTCTAGTGAAAGCCTCTTTGGCGACAAGTTCCCTAAACAACCGTACAAATCCCTTGCCGTCTTAGGCGCTGGTCCCATTGGCGTAGAGTTCGCTCATGTATTTGACTCTGCCGGCACTGACGTAACAATTATTCAGCATAATGTACGCCTAGTACCAAAAGAAGATGCGGATATGTCTGAACATCTCCTTAACAACTATAGAGAACGTGGTATCAACGTGATTCTTAATCAAGATACTGTAGAGATTCGTCAAGAAGATGGCTTAAAGGTTGTAGTTACAAAGGATCGTACAACAGGTGAAATCACGGAAACTAAGGTAGAAGAAATTCTCGTAGCCGCTGGTATCCGCCCTGCTACCGAAGAGTTGCACCTTGAAAACACAGGTATTGAAACATGGCCAAAGGGCTGGATTAAAACGAACGAGTTTCTTGAAACATCTGTGGATGGTATCTATGCGTTAGGCGATGTGAACGGCGAACCTGCATTCCGTCATCGCGCAAACTACGAAGCGGATATCATTGCACATAATCTTTACTTTGCTAAAAACGAAGCAGATTTCCGTTGGGCTCGCTACGACGTGTTGCCAAAGGTTACCTTCTCCTATCCTGAAATCGGTAGCGTAGGTCTTACCGAAGCAGAAGCGATTAAAGCTGGTTACAATGTAGGCGTAGGCAAAAACTTCTACTCCTCTACTGCCAAAGGCTATGCTATGGGCATTGATCCTGGTGATGTAAACGACGGCTTTGTAAAAATCGTGGTCGACAAAGATACAAACCATATCCTTGGTATTCACGTAATCGGACCACAAGCCTCTATCCTATTCCAACCATACGTTAACCTTATGAACAGCGGTGTAACCCCATTGACAGCCATCAATGAAGAAATCGCATCAGAGCGCACAAAACGATTGCGCAAAAAGGGTATCATGCGCAACATGGATCCTAAATCCGTAATCACCGTCGGCGAAACAATGAGCCCACATCCATCTCTTATCGAGGTTATTATGTGGACACAAGTGTACTACGAAAACCGTTGGTAATCGATTGTACCTAACAAATGAACTAGGGAGTAAACATCATTCGATGTTTACTCCCTTCTTTTTGCAAAAGAAAAACCTCACCTTCTCTTTTTAGTGTATCTAATTGAGACGGTGAGGCTTGTTTCATATTATTTTTTATCCATAACGATGTCATGGCCCCATACGAGGTTTGTACGGCGTTTGTCAAAACCTTGATCTGGTTCTGGAGGTAATTTTGTTGCTTTACTTTGTTCAATGTAAGCACCTGTATTACCATCAACAGTTACTACTGTTTTCTTACCATTTTGATGCATCGTTACATAGTAATTAACTTTACCATTGTGAGCTTCAACCTTCCAGCCCTTCATAACAGCATCTGCACCTAATTGCGCTTTAGCAGCTGCTTCTGCTTGAGATGGTTCGATAACTTTATCTTTGTTGAAGATTTCACCAATAACGTGTTTAGGTTTGCCACCTTCACTCATATCGGATTGATTGCCAGTGATGATATCAATCTTCATTTTGTATTCGTGATATTTACTGTATCCAGTTACTTTATAAGCATAGGCCAAATCATTGGAATTCAATTCTACAGAGTGCAACGCTGCATTAGGGAAACGATTTTGGAAAATCGTACCAATTTCACTCATTGTCATAACCACAGATTGACCAGGTGCACGTTTAATCGTAATATCTGTGCTTGTTTCTGGTTTAGTCTTACGCGCTTGTGCTTCATACGGTGTGGCTACGGAAAAAACACCAACGGCCAACACGCCAGTCATAACCAAAGATAGTAATTTTTTATTCATTATAATCCTCCCAATAGTAATCGGATTCTACAAACTTGTATTTTAATTTATATTACAGCCATAAAACGCTATAAGCCTTCATTAGAGGCTAAACGTTCTTCAACATCGGTCATCAGTAATTTATAGCAGGTGGCTACTAGCGGCACGCCTATAATCATGCCTGTAACGCCCATCAAACTACCACCTATGATAACAGCGGCAAATACCCATAACCCAGGCAACCCTACAGAATTACCTACGATTTTTGGATAAATCACATTGCTTTCAATTTGATGCAAAACTTCTAGAATGATGATGTAAATCAACGCATCCATAGGACTAATGGTAAGCAATATAACTGCCCCCATCAAGCCGCCTACATATATACCCACTAATGGAATTAAACCGGTTAGACCGATAACACAGGCAATGGTCGTAGCATAGGAGATATTACAAATCCATAATGTAACGCCCACCATGATACCTAAGATCAAGGCATCGATAAACTGTCCTACAAAGAAACTACTAAATGTTTGAACAGCAACCTTGGCCACATAGGTTACGCGATTCACCCACGTATCAGATGCATAGGCTTTCAAAATGCGCTTGCCTTGCGACATGAGGCGTTCCTTATCCAGTAGCATGTAAATAGCAAAGATAAGACCTAATGCAATATTTACGGTCCACGATAGGATAGTGCCCATCGTATTCACCACATAGGTGCCACCCTTGGTTCCCCATTCACGAGTGTAGTTAACTACACTTTCACCATTCAATGTATTTAATATCGTAGGATTCGAGGCCAATGGCATGGTATCACTTAAATGGTAAATCCATTGTTGAAAGTCTAGATATAGCTGCGGTGCTGCGGATACGATAAGTGTAATAGAATGCACTAACTGCGGCACAGCCATACGAGCAATAAAGTACACGATGAGACTAATCGTCACAAAGGATAGGATAATACTCAACGGACGCCGAATCTTATACCGCCACCCCGATTCGATACGTGGCCAAAGCCAGCGTTCATAGCGGACGACAAGAATATCGAGGACAAAGGCCATGCAGGCACCTACGATAAGCGGTACAAAAGCCGTTATCAATGCATCGATGCCCGATGCTATATCGCTAATGCGCAAGGCTACCAATATCATAAGACCTGCCAGGATTATCGCACCGATAAGCTCCTTATAATATTTAAATTTTTCCATACTAATAACTCACTTTTACTAAACACATGGTAAGTATTGTACACAATGTAAATGAACGCTATATGACAACTATCAGATTGCATATGTACAGTAGTATTTCTAATAGATTTAGTATAACACAAAAGTCCATCTTATCGCACTCAAAATATATAGAGAGACGAAAAGATGGACTTGTATGAGTTTAGATTAAATTGAGAAAGCTCAAATTAACGGTGAATGAAAACGTCTACACGACGGTTTTCAGCTTTGCCGTTTGCAGTTGCATTAGATGCAACAGGTTTAGCATCACCATTAGCGATACCGATCAAAGCGGTTAGCATCTACACCATTGTTTACCAAGTATTGTGCAACATCTTGTACACGGCGTTCGGACAAGCCAATGTTGTATTGAGGGTTAGCATCAGTATCAGCATTACCCAACAATTTTACTTGGTCGTTTTTGTATTGGTTAGCAGCGTTCAATGCAGCTTGTAAGTTAGCACCTTGGTCTGCACGAGGAACGTCTTGGTCAGAATCGAAGTAGATGGATTGTACATAGTAATCAGCTTTAGCTGGTTTTTGTACAGGTGCAGTAGTGTGTTCAACTACAGGAGCTGGAGCTGGTGCTGGAGTTACAGCGATAGGTTCAGCTTTTTCAGCGCCACCGAAACGGTAGGACAAGCCCACTACAGGACCTTGGAAGGATACGTTGTGGTTATCAGTTGCTTTTGTGTTTACATAACGGTAACCAGCATTGATATCAAGATCATCAGTTGCTTTGTAACCTAAACCTGCTTCCCAAGTTGTAGTTTCTTTTGTACCGATACCAGCTTTGCCGTATACGTCTACTTTAGAACCTAAAGCAGCTTTACCGATAATACCAACTTGAGCGACGTTGTTTGTATGTTTAATAGCATCGCTATGAATGCGACCCCAACCACCATACAATGCAAAGTTTTTGCTCAATGTTTGAATCAAGTTTACTTCTTGCATGTTGGAATCAACATGTTTGGAGTTCAAACCATGGTAACCGTATTGAACAGCAGTTTTTGTCGCGCAATGCGTGAGTGATATCGCCATCGAAGTTCCATTTGTGAGCAGCTTTAAAACCGTCTGCTTTAGTTTCAACGCTTGCAGCGCCAAGATCAACTTGTGTTTCACCTTTTGTGAATTGTGTTTGTGGTGTAGCACCTACAACAGAAATACCCATTGTAGCTACAGCCAATAATGCTACTAATTTTTTATTCATTGTATTATTCCCTCCATTAATCACCCTTACACACATAAGGGCTTTTTTTAACGATAATTCTATTGTATACAACTCTTCGAAAAAAATCAATATTTCAATGAGGTTCTCATGAATCTGTGCTACCTCTCACATAAAATTCTATAGAATGTGATATACTAGCAATAGAATAGTTGTACATAGTTATAAGGAGGAATCATGAGTAAAACAGCCTATGTAGTACGTCATATCCACTTTGAAAATGCCGGTATTTTAGAACCTTTATTAATAGAACGGGGCTTTACCTTAGAATATATTGAGGCACCTCTTGCTGACTTTAATCAGTACGATGCAACGAAGGCAGATCTTGTCATCGTCTGTGGGGCCCCTATTGGCGCTTACGATGAAAAAATATATCCTTTTTTGACCGATGAAATCAAATTTATAAAGGACCGTATCGATAGTAAAAAACCATTGCTCGGCATCTGTCTTGGGGCGCAACTTATTTCCCGCATCATGGGCGGTCACGTAGGCCCTATGAGCCATGGTAAGAAGGAAATCGGCTTTGGTCCATTGCGTTTTACTGCCGAAGGTCAACATACACCATTAGCTCTTTTAGGAGATACGCCTGTTCTCCACTGGCATGGTGATGAATTTGATATTCCAGAAGGCGCCGTTCGCCTTGCTGAAACAGACCTCTGCCCTAATCAAGCCTTTGCCATTGGCAATCATATTTTAGGATTGCAATTTCACCTAGAGGCAGATCCAACCGTTATTGAAAGCTGGCTTGTGGGCCACTGTGCAGAGCTATGCAATGCAGGCATTGATATTCCTACGATTCGCAAAGATGCACGAGTATTCTCCGAGTCCCTACCAACAGCAGGCAAAAAAGCTATGACCTCATGGCTAGAATGTAATAACTTATAATTAATCTCATAAACATACTACAAGCCCCCAGTTTATCTGGGGGCTTAGTCATGTGCGCACGCATACAAAAGAGGCATCGACCATTATTGGCCGATGCCTCTTTATATTCATATATCCCTTACATATATACGTGAAATTGATAATTATTGTAAATAACACGTTCCCCAACGTATCATTTATTCCACATTTATATTTTATCCTATCAACATTTTCTAATCAAGTATAAATTAATAAAACTTTTTAGTAAACTATTTTTAAAAAGTTTTTTTGATATACTTATACCACCTTATGCTGCCATGAGCCACCAACAAATCGTATATAGGCACAAATAAGCCGTAACGATTGATCTAAACATAGAGAAATCCATGCCCCATATAAGCCTAGACCTAATGTAATACATAGCACATAAGTAATGATTGGGCGAATAACGGCAACGCTAATTAATGAATACTTCATGATATAAAAAGTATCACCTGCACCTTTCAAGACCCCAGCAAAGACCTGTTGTAATGCTTGAGGAAAAGCAGCGATAGCCATGATGCCCATCAACGCTGTAGCCAGTGTGACAACCTCACTTTCACGAGTATAGGCTTGTACAAGCAAATGGCCTGCACTAATGAATATAAGGCCGCTAACAAATCCTACAAAGAGTCCCATGCGAGCACCGATACGACCAAAAGCCTTCGCTAAATCCGACCGTTTATGACCCAAGTTTTGACCTGTATGAGAGGCGCCGGCAAAGCCAAGGCCCATGGCGAAGTAATAGAATATATCCATCAAGTTCATACACACATAATGTGCAGCCAACGGTACGGCACCAAGGGATGCCACAATCATAGTATATGTATACATACCAAAACGTTCAAAGAACTGTTCCCCTAAGGAGCTGCCCCCTACGTGGAACACCGTATGAAGTACGGAACGCTCAAAGCGCCATTTTGACGAATGCAACAAGGTGAGACCAGTCTTTGTATGTCGCGAGATAGCCCGCAACAACAAAGCTGCGATAACGGCACTACTGATGAGCGTCGAAATACCGGCCCCCATGACACCAAATTCTGGAAAAAAGGCAATACCATAGATTAAGAAGAAATTCATAATCGTATTTAAGATATTCCCCACCACATTGGATTTAAAGATAACCTTTGTATTGCCATACCCGATGAGGGCGCCCCCTACAATTTGACTAAAGGACTGGAACACAAGGCTCATGACAATGAATCGACCATACCAAACAGCCGTTTCAATATACCCATCCTCTGCGCCGGTAAATCGCAAAATATGCTCTAAATTAAATAAACATATGGCAAGCAAGGGAATATAAATTAAAAAGTTCAGTAGAATCGATTGCTTGAGCACTGCATTCATGCCATCTACATCACCTTCACCATGACGGCGAGCAATAATTGCAGTTACTGCAATCGATAAGGCACGGCAAATGACGAGCATAACCATTGCTGGTTGCCCCATAATGCCTACCGAAGCCAGTGCGGAAGCCCCCAATGATCCTACCATAGCCAAATCGATAGCAGTCATCAGCTGCATCATGAGCCCTTGCAAGGTCGCAGGCCACGCAATTTCAAGTATTTATTATATAAGTTTTTTGTAGTATCTACCGGTCCCAGTCGATCTTTCATCGGTAATATGGTATCTACTGAGAACCAGCGTTGTAATGATGTTAACATAATGACTCCCCATAATAACCCCAAAGAGATTACATTAAACTTTCCACAATATTACTGTATTATATCATATAACATATGAGATGTCATTCATATGTTATGCAATTTAACTAATAACTTATATCAAAAATGCAAAAAACCCTCTTGCATACATCTTATACCAAACAATGTATAAGTATCGTAGTTAAGAGGGTTCTTTATTTTATTCCAAGATTATTGTATCTTTAAAACTTGATTTTTATTATCAATTATTTATTGCTTAGCCTTTGGATGCTAACAATTTATCTACCGCTGCTTTCAAATTATCTAAGCCCTTCTTCGTTTCTGCCAATTCACGACGTTGTTGTTCGTTCTCAGCTTCTAACGTAGTAAGACGAGCCACTTGATCTGCGATAACATATTTTTGTTCTGCATTTTCTTTTTTAAGGCTAGATACTTCATCTTGCATTACATACACAGAGCTAATAGGGCCTGCTTTGTAACGATCTGGAATATTTTTCTTTTCTGGGCTGTAACCAAATTTATGAGTTACACCCGCATTAACCATATTATGGTTACCACCAACGGAAACGCCTACGTTGAACATAGTGTTTTCATTTGTGTAATGCGCAAGGCCAAGGGCTGCCGCAGTTTCACCACGATAGTTGCCTACACCGGCCATGACTTGTGTTGGTTCCAATGGGTCATATTGAATAGGTTTCAATGCTGCCATTGCCGCCGCATGAGCACCAACATGTTGCACTTCACCAGCTATTTGATTGATAGCTTGGCTAGTATTTGCATTGGACGTATTTAATTGAGATACATTCACTGCATCTGTTGGATCTGTACCTGGTGCAACCCCTTTAATTTGGTTATTACCATTATTGAGGCCATCCTTCGTTAAGGATACAGGGCCTGCATGTGGATTCGTAGGGTTCGCACTACCAGGCGTAATGGTAATACCATTACCATTCGTTACCGTTGTATTGCCAGCTGCATCCTTAAATGTAGCAGACTTCATGTCTGTAAGCTCAGGATTTACGGCATAACTGATAGATTTACCTGTTTGAGTAACCATCATGTTATTGCCTGCTTTGAAAGTAACTGTTTCTTCTGCCTTGATTTTTTTCAGGGCTTGTACCTACAACAGTGCTTTTGACCAGAATCTTCTTTTCTCAACAGCAACCTTCCAACCAGAATCAGCTACGGCATCTTTTAATTGATCTTCTGTAGCCGCACGGCCAGAAACGATAGAACCTGGAGTCCAAGTTTTATTAGTTAAGCCTGTTACCGTTCCAGTAGTACCATCTACTGTAACCGCCTTAGTTGGATCTGTTCCCTAATGTAATCTTATCATTCAACTTATTGTCATAAATTGTATGACCATCGGCAGCAGTTGTCTTAGTTAATACGATATTGCCCGTCGTACTACCTGCAGTTTCACCATTATTAGCAGTCAATTCAGTAGTGGACTTAGCAGCATACTCTTTCAACTGACCAACATTAACTGCATCTGTATTCGCCACACCAGCCGCAACATTCACAATCTTATTCTTGCCATTATCGAGGCCATTGCTAGTCAAGGAAACCGTATCTTTACCAGTTTTTGTAATCGTTATGCCATCTTTAGTGAAAGTTGCATTGTTGCCAGCAGCATCTTTAACAGTTACCCCCTTAGCATCAGCCTTAGTTTCATCACCAGCTGCATTTTTCAATGTATTACTAGTTGCATTGGATACATTAGTATTACCTGCGCCATCATTAATTACATTTTTATCAGCTGTAGATGTGTTCGTCTTAGCACCATCAGTGATAGTAGTACCTGCTGCAGTTGTAGCAGTGGATTTATTACCATCTACAACAGTGTTACCCGCCGCATTAGAGGTATTTGTTTTACCACCATCTGTTTGAACGATGCTATCGCCTTTAATAACAGTTGTTTTACCACCTGTTGCTTCAAAGGTCGCGGAATTCATCTTAGTAAGATCTTTATTCAAGGAGTACGATACTGTTTTACCATTTTGGTCAATAACAAGGTTATTCCCAGCTTGAAGTTTTACTTCTTCACCACTAGATACTTTTGTAGAAGCAGCACCATTAGATACACCGCTAGAACCAGCAACGGTACCAGTATTCACCTTCCAACCAGCGCCTACTGCATCAGATACTTGTTGCAATTGATCTTCTGTAGCAGCACGACCAGTAGTAGCTTTTGTTACACCTGGAACCCATGTTGTATTAGTTAAACCATCCAAATGACCATTAGCGCCATCTAATGTAACAGGGTTTGCACCAGTACCCATAGTAATCTTATTGTTCACACCGTCAACAGCAATGTTTCCGATGTTAGCTTTACCAGCAGTTATAGTAGATGTATTTGTGCCATCTGTAATCGTATTCGATGTAGCATTGGAAATATTTTTATTGCCGTTACCATCATCGATTACATTACTATCTACAGTAGACTTATTAGTCTTAGCACCATCTTTAATAACTTGACCAGCTGCTGTAGTTTCTGTGGATTTAGTACCATCTACTACTGTATTACCACCGGCAGTAGAAGTATTCGTTTGTGTACCTGCAGTTTGTGTAATACTGTTTCCAGTAATGACTGTTGTATTACTGCCTGTGCCAAGGAATGTAGCAGAGTTCATCTTCACAAGATCTTTGTTAAGAGTGAATGTAAAGTCTCGTTCATTTTGATTTATGGTCATGTTTTCACCAGCAATCAATTGAACTTTGTCATCTTTACCAACCTTAGCATCCTTCTTAGTACCTGTTTGAGCACCAGATGTAGTAGTATTTTTATCTGCAGTGATTTGCCATGTTTGTTCGCCTACAGCTTTTAATTGTTCTTCTGTAGCCGCACGGCCTTTCGTTGCAAAGTCTGCAGAATTTAATGTTGTGTTAGACAAGCCAATGATATCGTTTGTTGTACCACCAGTTACTGTTACAGTGCCAGTCTTAACTGTACCGGCTGCACCATCTAATTTAACAGCATTAGTACCACCAGTTGTGAATGTATTGTTTACACCATCAACTACAGAGGAACCTATTGTAGCCTTACCAGCAGTAATAGTACTTGTATTTGTACCATCTGTAATGGTGTTCGATGTAGCATTGGCTGTATTTACATTACCAGTACCATCATCAATTACATTATTATCTACAGTAGATTTATTAGATTTAGTACTGTCTTTAATCACTTGACCAGCTGCTGTAGTTTCTGTGGATTTAGTACCATCTACTACTGTGTTACCACCCGCAGTAGATGTATTCGTTTGAGTACCAGCAGTTTGTGTAATGGAATCACCAGTAATAACAGTTGTATTCGTACCTGTACCATTGAACGTAGCAGATTCCAAATCTTTAAGTGCCTTATTCAAGGAGTATGCTACAGTTTTACCATTTTGGTCAACAATTAAGTTGTTGCCAGCTTGGAATTGAACTTCTTCACCGCTTGCTACCTTAGTAGATGTATCACCGTTAGATTCACCAGTAGATCCAGTGACCTTACCGGTGTTGACCTTCCAGCCAGCGCCAACTGCATCGGATACTTTTTGCAATTGATCTTCTGTTGCGGCACGACCAGATACCGCTTGTGTTACACCTGGTGTCCAGTCTTTATTCGCAAGACCCATTACATGGTTATTTGTACCATCTACAGTAACACCACCGATATTAGCAGTCTTACCTGTGATTGTACCTGTAGCACCATTTAATGTTACAGGGCTTGCACCACCTGTTGTGAATGTATTGTTTACACCATCAACAATGGAAGAACCAATAGTTGCTTTACCAGCTGTACCATCAACAGTTACAGCATTAGCACCAGTACCAAGTGTCACCTTATCATTGAGTTTTTACATCATAGATAGTATGACCATCAGCGGCTGTAGTAGATGTTAATGTCACATTACCTGTTGTAGCATTAGCTGCTTCACCAGTATTAGCAGTGATTTCTGTTTTAGATGCTTTTTTAGCTGCATTAATAGCATCAGCTACATTTTTAGCTGTTGCTACACCATCTGTAGTTGGGCCTGTAATTGTACCATCTGCACCAGCAGTGATCGCTGCTGTATTTATATCGTATTTTACAACGCCATTATCATCGATGGATGCAGTTGTTAATGTACCATTTTTGAAGTTCAAGCCATCGGCTAAGGAAACTTGTTTTGCTGTACCATCATTTGCCTTATAGGACAAGTTCGTCTTATTCGCAATCTTAGTACCATCAATAGTTACCTTGTAATCCTTAGTTGTACCATCCGCACTAGCATTAGGTGTTACAGTCAATGGATTATCAGTATCCGTTGTATCTGTACTTACTGTTACAGCAGCGACAGCAGATTTTTTAACCTCTGCTTCGGATACTTTCACAATCAAATTCTTACCATTTGTATCAGTGGATACATATTTACCATCGCCTTTAATACCAAATGTATCATCTTTAAGATTTACAGATCCAGTATTCGCTACTACATCACCAGTGAACTTCAGTGTAGTTGCACCAGTGGCAGCCTTCAATTGTTCTTCTGTAGCCGCACGGCCTTTTGTTGCAAAATCTGCACCAGTTACTGTTGTGTTAGACAAGCCAGTGATATCGTTAGTTGTACCACCAGTTACAATAACTGCACCAGTTTTAATTGTTCCTGCCGCACCATCCATAGTTACAGCATTGTTACCGCCAGTAGTAAATGTCTTATTGACACCATCAATAATGGAAGAACCAATCGTTGCCTTACCAGCAGTAATAGAACTTGTATTTGTACCATCTGTAATTGTATTAGATGTAGCATTGGATGTATTTACATTACCAGTACCATCATCAATTACATTGTTATCTACAGTAGATTTATTGGACTTAGCACCGTCTTTAATCACTTGACCATCTGCAGTAGTTTCTGTGGATTTAGTACCATCTACTACTGTATTACCACCTGCAGTAGATGTATTTGTTTGTGTACCAGCAGTTTGCGTAATGGAATCACCAGTAATAACAGTATTGTTAGTACCTGTGCCATTGAACGTAGCAGATTCCATATCTTTAAGTGCCTTATTCAAGGAGTACGCAACGGTTTTACCATTTTGGTCAACGATTAAGTTGTTACCTGCTTGGGAATTGAACCTCTTCACCGCTTGCTACCTTAGTAGATGCAGCACCATTAGATTCACCAGTAGAACCAGTAACCTTACCCGTGTTAACCTTCCAGCCGGCGCCAACTGCGTCAGATACCTTTTGTAATTGATCCTCTGTAGCGGCACGACCAGAAACAGCTTGTGTTACACCTGGAGTCCAATCTTTATTCGCAAGACCCATTACATGGTTATTTGTACCATCTACAGTAACACCACCGATATTAGCAGTCTTACCTGTGATTGTACCTGTAGCACCATTTAATGTTACAGGGCTTGCACCACCTGTTGTGAATGTATTGTTTACACCATCAACAATGGAAGAACCAATAGTTGCTTTACCAGCTGTACCATCAACAGTTACAGCATTAGCACCAGTACCAAGTGTCACCTTATCATTGAGTTTTACATCATAGATAGTATGACCATCAGCGGCTGTAGTAGATGTTAATGTCACATTACCTGTTGTAGCATTAGCTGCTTCACCAGTATTAGCAGTGATTTCTGTTTTAGATGCTTTTTTAGCTGCATTAATAGCATCAGCTACATTTTTAGCTGTTGCTACACCATCTGTAGTTGGGCCTGTAATTGTACCATCTGCACCAGCAGTGATCGCTGCTGTATTTATATCGTATTTTACAACGCCATTATCATCGATGGATGCAGTTGTTAATGTACCATTTTTGAAGTTCAAGCCATCGGCTAAGGAAACTTGTTTTGCTGTACCATCATTTGCCTTATAGGACAAGTTCGTCTTATTCGCAATCTTAGTACCATCAATAGTTACCTTGTAATCCTTAGTTGTACCATCCGCACTAGCATTAGGTGTTACAGTCAATGGGTTATCAGTATCCGTTGTATCTGTACTTACTGTTACAGCAGCGACAGCAGATTTTTAACCTCTGCTTCGGATACTTTCACAATCAAATTCTTACCATTTGTATCAGTGGATACATATTTACCATCGCCTTTAATACCGAATGTATCATCTTTAAGATTTACGGATCCAGTATTGGTTGCTACATCACCAGTGAACTTCAATGTAGTAGCCCCAGTGGCAGCTTTCAATTGTTCTTCTGTAGCTGCACGGCCCTTAGTTGCAAAGTCAGTTGCAGATAAAGTCGTGTTAGACAAACCAGTGATATCGTTTGTAGTACCACCAGTTACTGTTACATTACCAGTTTTAATTGTGCCATCTGCACCATTAACTACTACAGCATTTGTACCACCAGTACTAATCTTGCTTGCTACACCATCGATACCAACAGTACCAATTTGTGCCTTACCAGCAGTGATTGTACTTGTATTTGTACCATCAGTAATTGTATTGGATGTAGCATTAGATGTATTTACGTTAGCACCATCAGTTTGAACAATGCTATCGCCTTTAATAACAGTTGTTTTACCGCCTGTTGCTTCAAAGGTTGCAGAGTTCATCTTCACAAGATCCTTATTCAAGGAGTATGTAAAGTCTCGTTCATTTTGATTTACTGTGAGATTTTCACCAGCAATCAATTGAACTTTGTCGTCTTTACCTACTTTAGCATTTTTCTTAGTACCTGTTTGGGCACCAGACGTAGCCGCATCTTTATCTGCTGTGATTTCCCAAGTTTGGCTACCTGCAGCATCTGCAACAGCTTTCAATTGATCTTCTGTTGCAGCTCGGCCAGTAGTAGCTGTGCCATTCCAAGTTGTATTAGATAAACCGCCAATAGTATTAGCCGCACCATTTACAGTAACGCCACCAATAGTAGCAGTTTTACCTGTAATAGCACCCGTTGTACCATCAATCGTTACCGCATTAGCACCAGAACCAAGTGTCACCTTATCGTTGAGTTTACGTCATAAATAGTATGACCATCAGCAGCTGTAGTAGATGTTAATGTCACATTACCGGTTGTAGCATTAGCTGCTTCACCAGTATTAGCAGTGATTTCAGTTTTAGACGCTTTTTTAGCTGCATTGATTGCATCAGCTACGTTTTGAGCTGTTGCTACACCATCTGTAGTTGGGCCTGTAATTGTGCCATCTGCACCAGCAGTGATAGATGCTGTATTTACATCATATTTCACAACGCCATTATCATCGATAGATGCAGTTGTTAACGTACCATTCTTGAAGTTCAAGCCATCAGCTAATGAAACTTGTTTTGCAGTACCATCATTTGCTTTATAGGACAAGTTTGTCTTATTTGCAATCTTAGTACCATCGATAGTTACCTTGTAATCCTTAGTGGTACCATCCGCACTAGTTGTAGGTGTTACAGTCAATGGATTATTAACATCTGTTGTATCTGTGCTTACTGTTACAGCAGCTACAGCCGATTTTTTTACCTCTGCTTCAGATACTTTCACAGTCAAATTCTTGCCATTTGCATCAGTAGATACATACTTACCATCGCCTATAATACCCAATGTATCATCCTTAAGATTTACCACACCAGGGGATGTATTTGTATTACCAGAGAATTTCAAGTTAACTGCATCAGTAGTCGTTTTAGCTGTTTCGGCTACGGCTTTCAATTGATCTTCCGTCGCTGCACGGCCAGTTGTAGCTGTACCATTCCAAGTTGTATTGGCCAAGCCAGTTACATGATTATTATCACCATCGACAGTTACACCACCAATAACTGCATTTTTAGCAGTAATTTTACCAGTTGCACCATCAAGTTTAATGGTTTCAGTTGTACCAGTACCAACAGATACGCTAGTCAAACCAGCAAGATCCTTATTCAATGAATAAGTAAACTTACGATCATCTTGATTAATTGTAAGGTTATCCCCAGCAACCAATTCGACAGTTTCATCCTTGCCAACAGTAGCGTTTTTCTTAGTACCTGTTTGATTACCAGTTGTACCAGCTTTGTCTGCCGTAATATTCCAAGTTTGGCTACCTGCCGCATCTGCAACTGCTTTCAATTGGTCTTCTGTTGCAGCTCGGCCAGTAGTAGCAGTACCATTCCAAGTTGTATTAGATAAACCGCCAATAGTATTAGCCGTACCATTTACAGTAATGCCACCAATAGTAGCCGTTTTACCTGTAATAGCACCTGTTGTACCATCAATCGTTACCGCATTAGCACCAGAACCTAGTGTCACCTTATCATTGAGTTTTACGTCATAAATAGTATGACCATCTGCAGCTGTGGTAGATGTTAATGTCACATTACCTGTTGTTGCATTAGCTGCTTCGCCTGTATTCGCAGTGATTTCAGTTTTAGACGCTTTTTTAGCTGCATTGATAGCATCTGCTACGTTTTGAGCTGTTGCTACACCATCAGTGGTAGGAGCAGTAATTGTGCCATCTGCACCAGCCGTAATAGATGCGGAATTAACAGCAACTTTCACCCCTGTCGCCGTAGCAGACGTGCTCACAAGACTGCCATCACCGGTCACGGCAAAGGATACGTCCCCATCTTTAAGGTATTTATTACCTGTGGAACCAGTGTCAGCAGTGAGGCCAATGCCCTTAGTTGTAGCATTAACAGTATTAGCATCTAGACCAACTGTAATGGTTTGATCCTTAACAGTCGCCGTTACGCCATTAGCACCAGCCACATTAAGTTTTTGGTGCTTAAGATCTACAGTGCCGTCATGTGTGCCGTCTGTAATATTGAGGTTTTGAGACAAGTTAGCCACTGCATTTTGAACATCCCCGATATTCGCCGCATTTGTCAATGTAGTGCCACCGCTAGCCACGTCGCTAATCACCTTATTACCAGCATTGATGCCCGTCGTTTTATCGATGGAAATACCACCAACGGTCACATTATCTGTCGTTACACCAGTGCCTGTAATGGCCGTTGTGCCATTCGTTAAACCATTTGTATTGATAACCGTATTACCTGCGGTGAAGGACGTACCTGTGAATGATGTGCCTGTGAAAGTAGAACCCGTGAAAGCTTTACCCGTTACAGAGCCATCAGTACCATCCAAGGTAATTTTATTCGCACCAGAACCAACAGTTACTTTGTTATTCGCTGTTACAGAATCAACGGTAATATCTTTCTTAGTAGCAACAGTGATTTTCTTTTTATCTGTACCATCTTGTGTAATCTCGATGTTATCACCATTAACAAGATCTACTGTATCGCCGCCTTTAACAGCCGTTTTATCGGTTGTGCTGGAATTAGTTGTAATATTCCAAGCTGCACCTGCTTTTGCTGCATCAGCTGCTTTGTTGATAGCATCAGCTACATTTTGCGCTGTTGCCAATCCATCATTACCTGTTACAGATGCTTCACCTGTAGTAGCATTGCTGTTAATCGTAGCACGCTTTGTAGAAATCTCAACTATATTACCATTCATATTGGTAGATACAAAGTCACCTGTAGCACCTTTCACATTAAATGCCACATCAGTAGTGCTCAATGATTGGCTGGACGCCGTACCAGTATCTGCACCAAGGGAGATATTTCTAGCTAACGCTGCTGTATTAGTGTAGCAATAGCGGCTGTATTTTTAGTGATATTACCTTTATTAGCAGCAATATCTGTGGTATTCGTGGTGATTTGATTCTTAGTGGCTGTATTAAGATCAAAGGATACTTTACCATCATTATCAACAGTAGCAACAGTGGATCCACCATCTACAAAATCAAGACCTTTAGATAAAGATACTTTCTTTGCATTAGCATCTGCAGCACTGTTAGCACGGTATGTTAAATCCGTTTTAGCCGCAAGTTTTGTTGTATCGATACCGATGGCATAATCTTTAGAATTAGCACCCGCTGTTGGGGTTACAGTAATAGGATTATCTGCTTGCGCATCCTTACTTACCGTTACAGCAGAAACAGCTAAATCTTTCACCTTAGCCGCATCAACAGCAACTTTCACACCCGCTGCAGTAGCAGACGTGCTCACAAGATTGCCATCACCCGTTACTGCAAAGGACACATCACCGTCCTTTAAGGACTTAGCAGTTGTAGATGTGCCGTTATCATCGGCTAAAGCAATAGTATGGGCAATATTTGTTGTGTTTGTTGCAATCTTATCACCCAATACAGTATTTGTATTGTTAATTGCAGCAGCAACCTCTGTGGCTTTAGCTACACCGGTAGTACCCGTTACAGTACCATCCGTGCATTAGCAGTTAGTGTACCTTCTGCTACATCAATAGTAATCGTTTGTCCATTAACAGTAGCTTTTGCTGCACCCGTGCCTGTAATAGTTAACTTTTGATTTTTGAGCACTACAGAACTATTATTTGTACCATCACTGATGTTTAAGTTTTGAGATAAACCATTAACAGCAGAGTTAATAGCACTAGCTACATTCTTAGCAGTAGCTAAACCATCAGCACCTGTTACAGAAGCTTTACCAGTATTGGCATCACTATTGATAGTTGCACGCTTTGTAGATACTTTTACGGCACTACCATCCATTGTAGTAGAGATATAGTCACCAGTTGCACCACTCACCGCAAAGGACACATTACCATTGCTTAAAGACTGACTAGAACCTGTACCGCTATCTGCGCCAAGAGAGATATTTCTCGTAACAGCAGTAGCAGAATCATCAATTTTAGTTTTAGTAGCTGCATTAAGGTCAAAAGGACACTTTGCCATCTGCAGCAACCGTTGCAATAGTATTATCACCATTTACAAAGTTAAGACCTTTTGCTAAGGATACTTTTTGTGCATTAGCATCTGCAGCATTGTTAGCACGATATGTTAAATCTGTTTTACTAGCTAATTTTATAGTATCAATACCAATAGCATAGTCTTTAGAATTAGTACCTAGCTTTTCGACGTTACAGTAATAGGGATTATCAGAAATAGTATTAGCTTTGCTTACAGTTACAGCTTCTACAGCTAAATCTTTTACTTTTTGCTGAATCAACAGATACTTGAACTCCTGTTGTAGTAGAACTAGTCGTAACAAGATTACCATCACCAGTTACATTTAAAAGATGCATCACCCATCTTTTAAGATATTTGTGCCTGTGGGAAATTCACTATCTCCAGTTTGATACCAATACCTTTAGTAGTAGCATTCTACAGTATTGCTATTAGGCCAACAACAAGACTGCCATTGATTTGTACCAACTAAATCAGTTGTATTTACACCAGTACCACCTTTAATTACAGTTTGAGTCGGACCTTCACTGAGCTTAACTATTACTAGATGCATTAGCGTCTGTGTTTAATTTTTGAGTGTAACATCAGATACAGCATTCTGTAACATCGCGTAATATTAGCTGCATTTGTACTAACTCTACCAGCCACTAGCAAACATTAGTGATTTGTTGATTACCTGCATCAATACCATTAGTACCAAACTTAACAGTTTTTGTACCAGCTTTGGCAGTGAGACCATCTCTAGTAATTGACACATTATTTCCACCAGTAGGAGAACCAATCTGAAGTGTAGTATTACTCAACACATTATTTCCAGCGGTAAAGGAATCACCTATAAAAGCTTTACCTGTTACAGCTCCAGTATTACCATCTAATGTAATTTTGTTAGTACCAACTGTTATAGTCTTATTTGCTTTCACAGAATCAACGGTAATTGCTTTATTTAAACTGGTAGTAATCGTATTACCATTTCGTGACATAGTAATATTGGAATCACCACTAAACTTTACGGTGCCTTCCTTATCAATAGTCGCTCTGCTCCCCCCAGTATCATTATCTGCTGTTAGATACCATTTATATTTATTCTGTGAAACAGCATTATTGATAGCTTCTGCCACATTCTTAGCATCCGCTACACCTGCATCAGCTCTTGCAGTTCCATTCGTAACATTAATGTCTTTTTTATTTGCAGATATAGTAAGTGTATTCCCACTTGCATTGGTAGTAATATAAGTTCTATCACCTTGTATGGTTAACTTCTTATCACTATCATTAGTTGCAAGATTGACATCGCCACTACCAACATTACCTTTGAAAGCTAAGTTGACACTTTTCAGTTGGGCTACGTTAACTGCATCAGTATCTTTTGTACCCGCTGCCACTCCTGTAATTTGACGGGTTACAGTACTACCATTACCTACAGCTATGGCACCAGTCGTGCTAGTAAGAACATTACCATTTAAATCATTATATTTATTAGTACGATTATCATTTGGATTATAACCTTTGTTAACTCCAGTTCTTGAAGAAGAGTTAAACCCAAGTGCGACACCACCTTCAACACTAGTTGTAGCATTATAACCAAATGCAGAAGCATTTGGTGCAGTCGTAGTCGCACCAAAACCAACTGCTGTTTGGAAATTCCCTCCAGTAGTTTTAGTTCTCCCACCAAGCGCTGTACCGCCTACACCATTAGCAGTCGCACCATAATTCGTATTATTATCACCACCACCTATAGCAACACTAAAATCACCATTAGCAGTCGCACCATAACCAATAGAAATTGGCGATTGTTTATCAGTTGCAGAACTAGTATTACCAATGGCAATAGAGTTTCCACCAGCTGCTGTAGCGTTATTACCTAAAGCAATAGAACTCACAGCTTGCGCCTTTGCTTTTGGACCAATGGCAACTGAATCTGATCCTGTTGCACCAGTATTATCCTTATTATCTGCAACACTAGAATTTACAGCAAAATACTGTATTGGTTTAATTTGACTAGCTATGGCAAACAGTTGAGAGCCATTAATAGCATCAGTACTTGTAGCAGACACTTCCCCTGCTGCCACGTTTTTGATTTGACGTTCTTTTCCTGCTGCACCAACAGAAACCTGCATTCCTGTATCAGAGGTTGCACCAGCAAAATTATATGTGATGCCATTAATAGTAACACTCTCTTGTTTGGTAGCATTTGTTGCTGTAGTAGAATCACTACCTAAAGCTACTGCTCCCTTCAAAGTTGATTGTGTATTTTTACCAATAGCGACAGCACCGCTAGCAGACGCAGTCGTTTTATCTTTTGATGCATCATTATCTTGACTACCAATAGCCAAACCACCATTAGTAGCTACTGCATGATGGCCTATGGCCGTAGAGGTACCATCGGCAATCACTTTTCGTCCCATAGCGACAGCATAGTTACCTTTAGCACTTGCATCGTACCCCATAGCCATAGAGGTAGATCCACTAGCAAATGTATAACGCCCCACAGCTAAAGAATAGAAACCTGTTACAGTAGAATCTTGACCAATTACTGTACCACCAGCATCGACATTATTTGTATCTTCAAAAACGCCTTTACCAATAGCCACACCTCCAGTTGCAGCTAGCGTATTTTGACCTAAAGCAACGCCACTATTCATTGCATTAGCATAGTGCCCTACAGCAACTGCATTATCACCATCCGCTGTAGTAGCTACATTAATATTTTTAATTGTTTGAACAACGCCCTTGTTGTCATCGATACTAGATGCAAATCCTAATCCAACTGTACCTCCCGCACCACTACCAACAGCCACAGTATCTTTCCCTGTCGCCTTAGCATTAACACCAACGGCCAAAGCTCTGTCATTAGTTGCACCTGAAGATTTACCAATAGCAATAGATGAATTCCCACCAGCTGTGCCAGAGCCACCTGCAAAAGAATCTTGTCCACTTGCAGTTGCACCTGCACCGATGGCAGTGGCTGCTGTATTACTACTATTAGAATTATAACCAATAGCAATAGCCTTTTCTCCAGTGGCTTTAGGATATTTTACATTAGCCGTATAGTCACTATGAACATCCCCACTGCCTAAGGCAATAGAGTAGTTTACCAGATGCATCAGCGCTAACCCCCATAGCCATAGAACCTACAGCTCTTGCTCGAGTTGCAACACCGACAGATACACTAGAATAGTTATTACTAATGGCATTATCCTTGTCATTATTTGCTTCAACACCAATAGCAACAGTATTATTTGCCTTTGCCTTCGCATTAAACCCTACACCTACAGCATTCACTGCACTTTCTGCATTCCAGCCAACAGCTACGCCACCACGGCCACTAGCCGTTGCACTAGAGCCAACAGCAGTAGCACTTTCACCAGCAGCATTACTATTTTTACCAACCGCTACAGAATCTTTATCGGTTGCTTGTGCGTTACTGCCCACAGCAGTTGCATCATTTTTTGCATTAGTCTGCCAGCCAATAGCAATAGATCCATTACCATCAGCAGTGCCACCACTTATAGCAATTGCATTATTACCTGTAGCACTACCACCGCTAGCAACAAACGCATTACTACCATTTGCAGCTGAACCAACACCTAAAGCTACCGCTGAAGTATCCAGTCGCACGAGTATCACGAACACCAGCAGTATCTGTTGTGCCACCAATTGCAACAGCACCTGTTCCATTTGTAGAGCTCCAACCTATAGCAATTTGCCCATCTTTACCAGAAGCAGTTGAACCACCACTAGCAGCAAATGAGGATGATCCATTAGCTACGGATGCTACACCAATTGCAACAGTATTAGTATTTCCACTTGCAACGGTAGCATTAGTACCAATGGCTAAACCTTCACCTTGTTTAAAAGATACGCCTGTTCCAGCATTAGAAAAGTTATTAGTCCCTCCCGATCCGGTAACAGCACTTACATCTTGTACTGATGAAGCCATCGCTAATGCTGCTAAAATACTAGCTACTACAATTTTCTTTTTACCTGTTTTGTTCTTTGCAATTTCAGATACTACAATGTAGCACTGTTTTTGACTTAGACCAAATTACTTTTAAAAAAATCTTGTTCATTCGTTTTCCTTTTCACTAACTATCTCTCAAAACCATATAATTTACTAATCAATTTTCTAATATTCGAATTTTTCACAATGTTATAAAATATACGCATTATATTTTTAAAGCTCATTTCATAATTTTTATCATATTTCACTAGTATCTAACAATAAAATACCCTATGCTTTTAGAATATTTAATTGAAAACCAACAATTCTTCAAAGCACTCTAAAAACAGATATAATCTATATTTTGTCATCTTATTCGATGTATATTATTTACTTTATGAATAAATATTTATAAAGTATTTATTCATATCAAATATAGAGCATTACAGACTCAAGAAATACCACTTTTAATTTTTGATACGTGTATTTTTCATCTCATATTTATATATGCAACTATATTTTTTTATAATTTAGTTTGATATACCTAATTCATTTTTATTTTTTTAAGATAATACTTTTTATTAATTAGATAACTCTATATACAAAAAGACACTACTCAAATAGAGTAGTGTCTTTCATTATATACATATTCATTCATTAGAATATACAAAATACAGCAATAATATATACATAGTAAGTATAACATCATCGATGCATACTTGATAATCAAGCGTTATATTTTACAGAGAATACAAATGTACTTTGTGCAGAAGCTAAGTTAATTTTGCTATGCAAATTTTGCATATATGCCCTATACATCTCTTGTGCCTCTTCCACAGATACAATATCAAAGGTAATTCCATCCCCAATAGGCAACTGGCTCAGTCTAGGCAAATCAGCCGTAATAACGGTGCCGATTTTTGTATAGCCACCCGTCGTTTGTCGATCCGCCATGAGGATAATTGGATTGCCCATCAGATGGGACTTGAATCGATCCAAATACAGCGCCATCGGAGATGATATCGGCGCCGTCGATGTGTTCAACAGGGGCTCCATCTAATCTAAATCCCATGCGGTCGCATTGAATGGTTAATGTATAGAGTTCACTGCTAAAATTACGAATACCCGTTTCTGTAAAGTACTTAGCTTGCGAGCCCAGTACAACGCGCAGCGGTTCATGGCATTCACGGCCGCCCCGATTAAATAGAACCGTATTAAACAAATGATTTGATTCTCTAGTATAATCGCAGATGATAGTATCACGCATGCAATCCTTTAAACGCACTTCGTCGCCCGCCACTAAGGGACGTCCCTCAAATCCGCCAATATTCGCTTTTGTATGTGTCGCCACGCTGCCGTTGATTTCAGGCACATCAATACCTCCGGCGAAGGAAATATACATGCGCACCCCACATTGGCTAAAAGCTGCCAGAGATTACATCGCCGTCATGACAGACAAAGGGAATGTACCGCGGCACCTCAACATTATTAATGGTAGGTCTCATGTCGGCGCCTGTGAAAGCAACAATACATGTACCTTTCACCTTGAGCGTAGGGCTGAGTACGGTACACTCCAAAGCACCTACGGGTGTCGTATTCCCTACAAGGGCTTGTCCGATAGCATAGCTTTCACCATCCATAGGACCGGCCACGGGCATGCCATATTGTTGAAAGCCTACGCGCCCTCCGTCTTGCACGGTGGTCATCATACCAGGCGCAACCACCTCAAATGACGCATTCTTATATTCACTTACCGCCACGGAGGTCACCTACCTTTACATGATGTACAACGGGCTTAAAAGAAGAGCCCAATTTCTTAATACAGTGGAACGCACTTTCATCAATAGGGAACATAGCGCACATAGTCGCCCGCCTTAAGAAGGGCCGCCTGTTCTCGAGACTCATCGTACATGGACACAGGTGTACGTCCAATAATTTGCCATCCTCCAGGGGAATCCGACGGATAGGTGCCGGTCTGCTCACCAGCGATGCCTACGGATCCTGCCGGAATATGCGTGCGCGGCGAGGACAAACGCGGCGTAGCGATGCGCGGATTCATGCCACCTAAATAGGTAAAACCGGGGATAAAGCCCATCATGTACACGAGGTAATCCGTGCCACTATGAATGCTCACCACTTCGGCCTCTGTAAGGTGATTATGAGAGGCTACAAATCCAAGGTCTGGACCAAATTCACCACCATAGACGGTCGGTATCTCTACGACCGTCACGAGTTCACTTTCATCAGCACTCATAGGCTGCGTACAGATAGGTTCAAGAATGCGGCACAGTTCAGCATAGGTGTAGCGCAGCGCATCATACTGAATGAGAAGCGCACAATAGGTAGGCACCATCTCAATAATCCCCTCTAAATGGAGGCTTTCAATACCCGCCACAGTCTGACGGATACGCTGATTAATCTTAGGGTCAATGACTTGACCAAATTCGATGGAGATAGCACTATCTCCAACCGGAGAAATTGTGGGATTCATACGTGCCCCCTAACCTAATAATTTTGCAATACCTTGCAAGGATGTAACGCCGATATAAGCGGTCACAAGCACGACAATCCAGCCGGTGTAGAACAGAATCGGATTGTGCTTATAGTCCCCTACGATATTCGTCTTACGCGTTGCCAATAACATTACAGCTAATGTAACAGGCAAGATCAAACCGTTCACGGAGCCCGCCACGATTAACAGTGTAGCTGGTTTACCAATAAAGATAAGAATGCATGTGGACACGAAAATGAATGCCATGATGGTCAATTTTTCATATCGTTCTACCACCTTGAACAAGGTTTTTAAAGGAAGGACACCGATGTATAGGCAGCACCCACAACAGATGTCAACGCTGCACAGAAGAATACGATACCGAATAATTTATGACCGATTTCACCAGCACCAAGTAAGAATGCAGAACCTGCTGGGTCGCTTTGGATCTAACGCAAAGCCCATGGATACGACGCCGAGTACGGCTAAGAATAACAATATACGAACAATGGCGTCTACGGACATGCCCATGAAGGCAGCGCGACGCACATCTTTTAAATGTTCACGGCCTGTAATGCCCGCATCAATCAAGCGATGGCCGCCGGAGAATGTAATGTACCCACCTACGGTACCGCCGATAAGGGTAATCGTAGCTAGCCAAGGGTAATTGGTTGGCACAATGGCATGGGTTACGGCCTCTGCTACAGGAGGATTAGTAGAAAACGCTACATAACCGATGAGTACGAGCATCACTGTACCCAACACTTTCGCCGTATTATCGAGAACGCCACCCATTCTAGGGGATGCAAATAATAAAATTCCCAAAATACCACTGATGGCTGCTGCCGTCGTCGTATCGATACCGAATACGATGTTAAGGCCCATGGACGCGCCCCCAATGTTGCCGATGTTGAACGCAAGGCCCCCAAGGGAAATCAAGAACGCTACGAAGTAACCAAGGCCGGGCAATACCTTATTCGCAATGTCTTGGCCCCGCATTTGGGATATGCCGATGATGGTCCATACATTGAGCTGTGCAATGATGGAGAAAATAACGGACACCACAATGGCGAACGCAAAATCCGCCTGTAACTGGCCTGTAAACGCCGCCGTTTGTAACATAAATCCTGGCCCAATGGACGACGTGGCCATCAAAAATGCTGCCCCTAAGAGGACAGATAAACTCGCTTTACCTGTAATCGGTTTCATACTGACTCCTTTTATCTATTCTGATTCTATCTATTCTTATACAATCGATTGTAATCTATCGATTCTGAAAATTCGCTACCACGACACCTGCCTTAGTAAGGCCTTCACGAATATACTTTGTGAAAGCTATCGCTTTTGGATTATCGCCATGAACGCATACGGAATCGGCTGCAATATCGATTGTTTTGCCCGTATTCGTTACGACCTTGCCTTCTTGCACCATCATGAGCACCCGTTCCAATGCCTCTTGTGGGTCTTTTATGAAAGCCCCCTCTTCCGTACGGGGTACCAAGGTGCCTTCCTCTGTATAGCCTCGGTCTGCAAAGACCTCTTGTATCACTGGAATACCTCGTCGCTCTGCCTCTTTAGCTATATAACTACCGCTGAGCACCATCGCTCGAACATTGGGATTCACCGCTTGTAAACCATCTAATACCGCATCAGCTAATTCCGGCGTTACACACGCCATGTTATAAAAAGCACCATGTAATTTCATGTGCTGCAACTCTACATCGTACTGATTGCAAAATCCTTGCAACGCACCGAGTTGGTAGATCATATATGCCCGTGCCTCATCAGGACTCACCGCCATCTTGCGGCGCCCAAATCCCATCAAATCAGGATATCCCGGATGAGCCCCTACGGCTACGCCCTTCTCCTTGCACATCTTAACAGTGGCCTCCATGATGAGAGGATCACCGGCATGCCAACCACAAGCCACATTGGCACTAGTGACATGATTTAACACCTCACTATCCATGCCTAATGTGTAATTGCCAAAGCTTTCACCTAAATCGCTATTTAAATCTATATAATGTGACATCACTATGCTCCTCTCGTTCTTCATCTTTCTTATATGCTTGGTTTTCCTTATATTCTAATTCCCCTTATATTCTTCATCTTTTTCTTTGAATTCTATAGAATATAGTAACATGATTATACAAAAATATATTGATACGTTATCAATGATTTTTTTGTCATGTATACAAAAATTCATATAATAACGCAAAAAGCACTCGACGTAATGTCGAGTGCTTTCTAATCAATAGGACTATTGTTATATGTGTGTATATGGAGAGAGTTGTAAGGGATTCAATGAAAAGGGTCAATAGCCTACCGATTATTTATTGTCCTTGGATGCAGCATCATCAGCTTGTTTGCTGTCATCTGCAGATTTATCATCAGATGTATTAGCAGCATCTTTGTCGCTGATTACAATGTGACCATCTACAACATCAGCCATCAAGTGTTTTGCATCGATGTGATCCAAGTAGTAATCAGTTACATTGTCACGAATTTCAGATTCAATAACACGACGCAATGGACGAGCGCCCATTGTTTTGTCATAACCTTGTTCCATCAACAAATCTTTAGCTGCATCAGTTACATCTAAGGTAATTTGTTTTTTAGCCAAAGTTTTGTTAACTTGGTCGAGCATCAAATCAACGATTTCCTTCAAATCTTCTTTGCTCAATTGATTGAATTCAATAACAGCATTGAAACGATTCAAGAATTCAGGACGGAAGAATGGAGCAATGCGGTCCATTACATCAACTTTGTTTTCATCGTCATTGTCGCTGCCATAACCGAAGCCTGCGTTGGATGTAGCAATGATAACAGTATTTTTGAAGTTTACTGTGTTACCTTGACCATCTGTTAAGCGACCATCGTCCAATACTTGAAGAAGTAATGTAATAACTTGAGGGTCAGCTTTTTCGATTTCATCGAACAATACGATGGAGTATGGATTACGACGAACGCGTTCAGTCAATGTATTGGAGTTATCTTCGTAACCAACATAACCAGCTGTAGCACCAATCAATTTGGAAACCGCTGTGCGGTCACTGTATTCGGACATATCCAAGCGGATAATAGCGTCTTTGTTACCAAACATATCAAGTGCTAATTGTTTAGCCAATTCTGTTTTACCAACACCAGTAGGACCTACGAATAAGAAGCTACCGATTGGACGGTTACCTTCGTCAAATCCTGCACGGTTACGACGGATAGCTTTAGATACAGCTTCTACTGCTTTATCTTGACCGATGACATGAGCTTGTAGACGAGATTTCATATCTTTCAAACGTTCAATATCGGATGCACCCATTTGAGAAACAGGGATACCAGTCATTCTTTCAACGGCTTCCGCTACATCGTTAACCTTAGCCACAACCTTTTGATTTTCAGTGTGGTTGTCGATTTCTTCTTGCAATTTTTGAATACGCATCTTTTCGTTAATAGCAGATTCGTAATCTTCTTTTTGAGCAAACTCTTCTTGTTTTGCTTTAGCATCTGCAATATCTGCTTCTAATGTTTTAATATCAGTTACAGGATGTTGAGATGCCAAGTGAGCTGCTGTTACATCGATCAAATCGATGGCTTTATCTGGTAAGCTACGTTGAGGAATGTATTGTACGGAATAATCTACAGCTGCTTTCAACACGGCATCTGGCAATTCAATGTTATGATGCGCTTCGTATAATGGACGAATGCCTTGTAGAATTTTGAAAGTATCTTCTGCAGATGGTGCATTTACCTTAACTTCATTGAAACGACGCGCAAGTGCTGCGTTTTTCATGATTGTGTTACGGTATTCATCTTGTGTAGTAGCACCGATAACAGTCATTTCACCACAGGGACAAAAGCAGGTTTTAAGATATCTGCTAAGCCTTTAGAGCCTTGACCATCACCTGTGGAACCAGCGCCCAAGATTTGATGGATTTCGTCGAAGAACAAGATGATATTACCAGCGGCCTTAACCTCTTTGATAAGGTTTTGGATATTTTCTTCGAAGGAACCACGATATTGAGTACCAGCTTCCAAACCGGAAATATCGATGGAAATGATTTCTTTATTTTTAATCGCTGCTGGAACATCGCCATTTACAATGGCTTGTGCCAAGCCTTCTACTACAGCTGTTTTACCAACACCAGCATCGCCGACTAGAACTGGGTTGTTTTTTGTACGGCGTGCTAAGATTTCAGCAGTTTCTTGAATTTCTTTGTTACGACCGATAACAGGATCAAGCTTACCATTACGAGCTTCGTCTGTTAAGTTCGTACCTAAACGAGCAAGGATACCATCCTTTTTCATTTTACCTTGTTGAGCTGCAGCTTGTGCTGCTTGGATTTCTTCATTAGTAGGCAAATGACCTGTTTGGCGATAATAAGCAAACTCTTCAGGAGTTACTTCACGACCATTAATTTTATAACGACGGTTTTCTGTGGAATAACCTCCCATATTACTCATCAATTGATTAAACAAATCATTCATGCTACCAAATTCGCTACCAAAGTTATTGAAATTGTTGTTCATATAAATTACCTCACTTTTTCACTACAAGTATATCTATTTGACCTTTTAAGTCTCTTTAATTTCTTGCTTTATTTCTAGGTTTCTTTAACCTTATGTCATTATAATAATCTTATTAAGTCAAAAAGTCAATAGGTCAAATTAAATATTTTTGACTTTTTTGACTTTTTATTTTTGACAAATCAGATTTTATATGACAAGAATATAGATAAACACTGGGTTTGTGAGAGATAATTAAATTTTGAACTTTTAAAATATTTACTATAAATTAGATTGTTTAAATTGATTTATTCCCTATATAATAGATATAAAAGTCAAATATATCAAAGGAGATCAAACTATGGCACAAAATTCTTCACCCCACACCAATTCCACCGCACTCCACAACACACCTATCATGACAAGTGCTAACAACAAAAAACTAGCGAAGCGTATTAAAGACATTTCCCAGCAAGTACTAAAACGAAATTATGAACTCTATAAAGCATTGGAGAACAAATGAATACAGTTAATATCCAATTCACCTTACAAGATATCTATGAACTCCACGCCCAACTAGAAAGTGCATTTGTCCTTTCACCAGGCGTACGCGATGAAAACCTATTAGCATCAGCCGTCTATACCCCCTTTCAAACCTTTATGGAAAACGATCTATACCCATCCCTCTATGACAAAGCGGCACAATTATGTTGTAAGCATGCCAACAATCATCCTTTTACGGATGGAAATAAACGAACAGCATTGCATAGCATGTATGTATATTTAATTATTAATGGATTCGATATTATGGCAACACAACAAGACGTAGAAAACATGATTATCAATGTTGCCGCAGGTAATATGACAAATACTGAACTGGTGCAATGGTTGCGAGAAAATACCGTAAATATAGATACGAATTTATAATTTGACAGAGATACATAGGGTTCTATAAATTAGCAAATCATAACCACCCGTAGAACGGGTGGTTTGCTCTGACCCTATAAGGGTCTTTTTCTCTAGTGGTAGCTCTCTAAAAGAGGGCTTTGAACGATCTGACAACCACTCTATTACACTGGCTGCCCCTCACTGGGGGCTTTTATTTTGCCTATTTTACCGGCTCACCCTGTAAACGGGTCGGTATATTCTTTAAAGTTTAATGTATCTTGTGCTATATCTTCTTGTAGTTGATTGCGAATATACTCTTTTATCGCTCCTTCGTATCTTCCCACTGTATCCACATAATATCCTCTACACCAGAAATGTCTATTTCCATACTTATATTTTTAAATTTGCGTGTTTATCGAATATCATGAGGCTACTTTTTGCTTTTTTTAAATATCCCATAAAACTTGATACGCTTAAATGTGGTGGAATAGTTACTAGCATATGAATATGATCCGGACAGCATTCTGCCTCTATAATCTCTACATTTTTTTCTATTACATAAATCTCTTTAAATATTTTTACCTACATCAGCTTTTTATCCGACCATAAATTATTTGTCTTCTATACTTTGGTGCAAAAAAACAATATGATATTTACATCTCCATTTACTATGTGATAAGCTTTTTTTACGTCATTCATTGACATTGAACCTCCTATGTTGAAATGTTGTGGTTGCCAGACCAACTTCATTTTTACCACTAGGAGGTTCTTTCCTTTTCTCTAAGAATTTTTACCGACCCCCAGTTTAACTGGGGGTTTAGTCATGCCTATTCGGCGTATATCGCAAAAAGCGGATAGCTCATTACGAACTATCCGCTTTAATTTCTTTAGTGATCCAGGAGGGATTCGAACCCCTGACCCACGGCTTAGAGTATTTAAGACAATGCCTCAACCATGCGGTTTTCGGGTTCACCCCTATCTGTGATGGCACATTTAAAGGTACAATTTCTTTATTTTTATCGCAATCACGAGAGATCTACGCACACTAAATTACATTTATAGAAACAGCTACAATTCTAGTTACTCTCATCCATAAAAATCCTACTATATATTTTTATCTTGGGCTATTACTTTGCCAATATTAATATATTTATCCTTAATGTCCAGACGAAGGCTTTTTCCACTCTTCTTCCCATCGTTCAATTTTTAAATTTGATACCATAACACTTTACAATATGATTTTCTAATACTTCCAGCTGATCAGCTAATTCTGTCATCGACTTAAAAATAATCATATTCAATAAAAACAGCTTATCAGCTTCTTCATTAAAGAGTAAATCTATGTTTTATATATTCACACTCACGACTCAATGCATGATATTCAGCGACCAGAGTCATATTAATAAGATTAACATGACTTATATTTAAACTCAAACTAGGCACAGACAATGGTTCTTGGATTTCCCCCCAGGTTGTATTCTCAGATTCGAATGAGTCATATTTGTTGCTTATTACAGCACCATTATGACTATCAAGAAAAGCAAAACATCCATATCGAAATTGCTTTAATTCATTAACTAAGCAAAATATTGCAAAATCCCGTGCCTTGTCTTCCGCTTCTATTTTGAATCCACCATTCTCGAAAGATTTGACTAATAGTACCAACTACAGCACCGACAAGGGACGATAATAAAACCTCTTCCATAAGGACTCCTATTTACACACTAACAACTTATTTTCTACGCATAGCAACCTCATTCCACTCCAAGTGCTTTAAACACAGCATCCTCCGCACTTTGATATGGTATCAACTGAAACGCACTCATCAGTTTACTTGGTACTGTTGAAAAATCAACAAATGAGGTGCTTGGTAATAACACTTTTTTCGCGCCACTATCAAGACATACTTGAAGTATACTAGCTAGTTCATCAACAGTCATCATAGTGCCACTAATACTAATTTCACCGAGTACAACAAGAGAACTTTGCACTGGTTTTCCTAATGCAATAGAACACAATGCAGTCAGTGTTAGTAGTGCAGTTTATTAGTCATACCAATACCTTTGCAAGTCTTGGTAGTTAATAATGTAATCCTCTGTAGTCGTACTAATGGAATTACTAATGCGTTTTACCATTGGCTTTTCAAGAAATTAAATGCCGTATTCGTAGCTTCTTTACATTCACGATCAGAGCCTATACCAGTTCGTTCAAATTTACCACTGCCTGGAATCATTTGGCTTTCTAGTCGGAATACACCAATCATGCCGCCTTTACCTTGTGAAACGGTATAAACTTGACCTGGATTACACATACCTTCAGGAATCAACTTACCACCACCTTGTTCAGGTACCGATACATAGTGTTCTTCAAAGGTTTCTTTATCCGTATACGAGAAATTCACATCATAGAACTCCATCCCAGCAAGTTTCTTCAACTGCTCTTTTACTCGACGACGTAATTCTAATGCAAGCTGTAAAATTTCTTCAAGCTGTTCTTTATCAAACAGACCATTAGGATATACAAGTTTTAAATACCCATCAACAATTTTACGCACAGCAATAGTATCACGTTGGTTTAAATTCGAACCTAAACGGAAGTATTGATCAATCGCATCGCCATATTGCTCTTTACGAAGTTCTCGAACAAATTCAGATAAGTAATCAGTTATAAAACCATAGTCATTAGTAAAATACTCTGGTCTAAATTTAGGAATTTCCCAACCTGGAATATAGCAGTGCATACGATCAAGAAAAGCTGTGTCTGTTCCCATTTCAGGAGGAAATGGTTCAAACAAACTCGATGTTTTTCAATAATACATCTACGCTTTGATTGATATTTCCAACAAACACCATCGATGCAGATGCAGCTTTCTCTTCTTTACCACGTGCGAAGGAACCAGATGCCATATAGTCTTTCATAATCTGTATGCCATCTTTGTCCTTAAAATTGATACCAGCTACTTCATCAAATGCCACACAATCCCATAGCCCTACAAGACCTACAGTTTTACGGCCCATATTATAGAACAGATTAGCAACTGTTGTTTGTCCACCAGATACCAATATAGAATTCGGCGAAATTTCTTTAAATAAATGAGATTTACCTGTACTACGCGGTCCCAATTCACAGAGGTTAAAATTGTTTTCAACCAATGGTATCATTCGTGCTAGTAAAAGCCACTTTTCTCTGTAACTTAATACATCGGGTTCCATCCCAATGGATCGTAATAGAACATCAATCCATTCTTCTTTTGAAAATGCTTCACGCCCAGATTTTAACATGTCGATATCTATATGCGGCATTTGAATAGGGGTTAGTTTCAATACTTGAATAGGCGTCCCATTCTTCTTATCTTCTTCAACATACTCATATTCCAATTGAATAATACACCAAATACCACCACATAATAGGGCGATCGTACATAGTAGGATATGACTCATCCACAGGAATTCCTTTTTAGGTACTAAATTTGAAAATTCTGCTTCATAGCAGTCTTTTTATGTTCAATTGCACCGTAATTTTATCTATTACCGTATGACTACCACTTTGACGTAGCATGGATAAAATCTTTTGTAGCTTCATCAGGTCGCACAAAATTATCTACCAGAATTCTTTTTACCTTTTGTACGCCTTGCTCAATGATACCATCATCGTCAGAGCTACAATATTGACCTAGTAAAAATTCAAGAACATATACAGGAACATTCGCCCCTTCTTTGATTTTTTTCGTTAAATCTTTACGAACAATTTTGCCATCAAAGTGTTGGCGCAACTTGTCTTTTATAATCTCACGAGAGCTTTTAACAACCTCTGTTAGCTCCATAATATTACCTCCCGACACTAACTAAAAAAATCAAATTCATCAACTGCAAAGGCAATATCTATTGTAAACTCTTCACGCTGAGGAGCCTGAATACCACTTTCATCCGCAATAACTAGATAATATAATTCGCTATTACAAAACTTTAGTGGTTTTAAATTGAAGGTACAACGGAACTTTCTATCAGGTGCATTGTCAGAAGTTTTATCTGCAATAATCTTTTGAATATCACTAACTTGATTACGTTCTGCATCTTCAAAATAAATCAAATAATTCGCAGGTTCACGATTATCACTTACAGCTTCCCCTTGGTGAAAGTCTAAACTAAATATCATATTACTTACTTTACGACTAGCCGAAAGCAAGTTTAAAGGAACTGGTTTTGTATCATATTTCTGCTTATTTTTTTGGTAGCTTTTACTTTGATTACGTAAATAATGATATTCAACAACTGGAACAACCATTTCCTGTAAGCTAACACCACCATGTACAAAATTAAGTCCGCCACCTTTTTTCTTGATTCTAATACTTTCACGTGGAGAAAATGCATCATACTCATCTGCCCCAACTGCAAAAGTTAACCGACATCAGATAATCTGGTTTTGCACCTTTTCGTGTAATCAAGTAACGACGATCCACTTCTACATCATCTGTACTAGCAGTAGTTTTATCTACTTTAGAGTCTTCAGATAAAGGTGTATACGTATACAAAAATCCGTGATCCGCAGTCACAATAATGTTGGCACCACCAAAGTCATTGACGATAATACGAATCATATTTTTAATTTCATCAATCGCCTCTTCACACGCAGGGAATACTAATGATTCATTTGTATGACTGGTTTCATCAATTTTATCATGATAGATATAGACAACTTTTTCCTTTTACAAGACTTCTACGCTCTTCACGTTTTTAATAGCACTAAATCTTTATATTTTACTGCAATGCTATCGGCATTTGTATCTTTCAATACACTATCACGATAACTAGCATCTGTACTTTTTCCATCCGCATAAACAGCTAAGCCATTAGATTTTTCAACTACAGTTAACTCTTTATGGGGTAATAATGCTGCCATCCCAAATTTAGTCACTGTAGGGAAAATAGCACTGCAACTATTAAGTTTAACCTCAGCTTGAGTTTCCCGCCTTAATTGCTCAGTGAGACTTGTGGCTACTTCATAACGTAATGCATCTGAAATAATCACGTATATGTTGTTCTCAGCATTAGCAACCTTATCCTCGATAAAAATCAACCTGTTGTGGCACTTCCAAAATACGACCATATTGAGCTAATTCTTCAGCAGCTGCAGTAGACCAATTTTCACTTAACCCACGCAAATACCAGTTTTCATATAGACCTTCTACTTGTTCAGCAAGATTCTTAAAGTCATCCTCTAAAATCTCATTTGTATTTTTGAGGCATTCAGAAAAATGACAATGAAACTGACGATAGTAGGTATCCATTTTATAGTAATCATCCGTATACTGTTGCCAAACTTTATAGGCTTCAACAGTATGAAATCCAGCTCCACGATCCAACATAAATTCTTGTCATATTGGCTACTTGTTGTAACCCTTCATAATAAGCACTGAACTAACGAATACCAATTATACGTACGTCGTTTTTCAACCACTTTACGTATTTTTTCCACATCAATAATTTGGTGTGTTATATCATTCATCAATTGCGTCAAGATACACTCATCGATGCAAGGGAATATTTCACAATCAACTAGTGCTTCGACAGGTGTTTTAGCGAATCGTCTGAGATAGACTAAGTTCAGCCTCTACTAGACGTGACAAATCATACAAATGACTATTATCATTGCTATTTATCCATTCTGCTATGAAGTTGTAACAGTATGCTTGATGAGGCATCGATATGAATACATCCAACCCCTCTAACCATTCAATAGAAAGTGTTCTTGTTGCTGCCGTGAGCAAAACATGCGCTATCAATCGATCTAGCTCGGGTTCATCAGCTCGATAGCCCGAACCTTGTGCAACCATTGCCCAAAAAGCCGTTTTTACATCAAAACGTTCAAAGCTCTCATACAAACCATTATCATCAGCAATATATGACTTGAAAACAGCCTGTAATATTGCATTTGGTTGAAAGTCTTTTAATCCGCATAAGACAGCCATTACCCCGAGATGCAATTGCGCGGGGCTTGTTATAGACTGTGACAAGTTAGAAATTTTGGTGCGATGAGCCTTTGTGTTAAAGAATTTTTTATAGCCTCTTACTAAATTACGTATGCCCATAGAATCCGCAATTCCCATTTCACTAATCCAAATGGAAATTAAATCAGCACGGAACTCTTCACTATATAATTCAATAGGTAATAACCAATTCTCTTCATCAGAGTAACGTACAGGACAATACACCAAGTAATTAGATGTGGTATCGTCAACAGTCAGTAGTTTTTTGACAGCAAAATTATTGGTTTCTGTTAGCTTAATTAACTTAGCATTTTCCAATGAAAGTTCATCAAATTTATCAATAAATTCCTGTTCTTCATCTTTCCAAAAGATAATTCTCCGTTGATAGAAATCCTTTAAAGGTGCCGCAAATCGACCATTCAAATCTTTTGTTACTTGTTCAGCATCTAATATAGCCATAATTGGCACCTTCCTTTTATCATTTAATCTTCGCTAATACATCTTGGAACTTGGCATAATTAACCCTAACACCATCATCCAAATCAATTGTAATATATTGATCAGCCAAGTGATGAATCTTTTCTTCGTATGCGTGAATTTCATCACTTTGTTTTCTAAGGTTGTCTAATTTCTTACTTAACTGAACTCGTTCAGAGCCAGTTGCATTATTCAATCTATTTCCAATATCTTCTATTGCCGTTCTATATCGACTTTGTTGCTCATGAACATAATCTGTTCTCATACGTGCTAATAAATCTGGTTCATAGCGATGCATATACACTAGAGCTTTGAACCCATTGTTTTTACCAGAATCAAACAACCAATAGATTGGGCGTTTTTGATACATCTTACAATGATCAGCGAAGAAATCCTTCAAGAAATAATTGCGAATTATTTCACGAGATGCTCCATTACCGTCTAAAGCATCTGCAATAAATTGCAAATTCTCTTCTAATGTATCTTTACCATACACAGTCTCAACGAATTTCATGAATAAACCAGTAAGATCATCATCAAAGTAATCATCATCGCAAATTGGAATGATATTATCTTTGTCAGCTTTGAAAGTTTGATATCTGAGGTGTCCCAGGTTCCACCTGCATATACTATGCCCTCTATATCAAGTGAATAGCGCCCAGTATACAGCCGACAGCATAAGAGATTAATGCTTTAATATCCTTTGTAGCATCAAGTACTATAAATAGAAAAATTAATTCTTCCTTGACTGTTGCTTCTATTTCATCCTGCAAATTATACATTTCAAGAAAAAAATCTCATTTAGCTTCTCTTCATTTGCTTTTAATACGTCTCTATAGTGGTCTCCATCCAAGTATTATAACAATCTGAAATGCGACTAATTGTTTCACCGTTATTACGTTCATGGACATTCTCAACTAATGGGCTCTATTAAATTCCCACGATATCTCAAATGCATCCCAATCGCTCTTGGTGATTTCTATATTATTTTTACTAATGTTTCTACATTTGACTTATTATCTTCAACAAAAATAACAGGTATATTAGCAATATCACCACATTGATAGTTAATTGTAGGTGCAATAATCTCTAATATTGGTTCTACGACCTTAGAGTTACATAACCCCAATAAATAATACAAATATCGATCAGAAAAACACTCATCCCTGCAACATCAAAAATATAACCCTTAGGCTTAAATCTAAAGGAAGGCGCCCTGTCGAGATTAAAGACCATGTTGATGAGGGGCTTAAAGATATATTCTAAATTTTGTGGTCGAACGTAATTTCCTTTGTCATCAGTAAAATGTTTTATCTCAAACCCATCATTTTCCCAATTAACGACATAATCATTATTGCCATACCATTTTCTAAATTCTCCACCTTTATTATAAGGAAACCATTTTTCTGACTATCTAATGCAGCTTCAGCACTAGATATATTAAAAGCTATACGGTTAAGATCTACTTCATACCACATTCTCAAAAACGATTATTATCAGCAGTTGCGATACCTTGTTTGGAGTCTGCAATATCACCTAATCTTTACTCCCATAGAAAAGGCATTATAAATTGCATCACTAACCCAATAAGCAATGGGAGAATCTGAATTTTTATCAAAAATTAGATTTTTTTGTTATAAATTGATTCTTCCACGCAAATACATCTCTTTTTTTATCATCTTCTGTATTAGGAGATATCAATCTACAATATTTGCCCATATAATCTAAAAATTAGTATTACGTGTAATAAAAACTAGTTGTTTGAACTACCTCTCCACTAATTTCAGAAAAAGCCCTCGCGCCCAAATGTATCATATTTACGATATCACTCTGCAACAACTTTTGCTCTTAATAATTTGAAACTAGTTAAAAACATCCATGATTGTTGGGTAATCATAGCACTATAAAAAATATTTCTTCGAAAATTCATTGCATCGCTCAATGAATACTGCAAAACAAATCTGTTTTTACTGTTAGGGTATTCTTCAGACAAATATTTTTGCAACTTGTCAGACATATTTCGTCTACCATATATGGTGGATTTGTTATTACAACATGATATTTACGACTCAATAAAATCGCTTGAAGTGCTAATGCCTTGATTCGATCTTTTAGCATTTATATACCATCCAATCATAAATACATCATTCAAAGTCGATTCAGCTGTTAATTCCCATGCTGTCAAAAAGCCTTCATAATCTCGATTCTCAATTTTTAGTACTGAACCATATTCCTTTGCATCTTGAAATACCTCCAATAAATATTTCAAAGTTTCTCGATGCTCCTTTGATAACAAAAATTCTCCAAGCTCGTAATTATATTTTTATATGATTACTCTCCTGAATTGCATAAACATGAGGTTGAGGTACTTTATCCCTTTGAAGTAAGCGGCTATCATATTTAACGGCAGTCATCATTATTTCAAAATAAGCTAATTGCGCTGCTCTGTCATCAATATCTAATCCATACAAATTCTTTTGAATAATGTTTTGAACAGAATCTCTGACAGAATAGCCATAGTCAGTATAAATCTGCATTAAAATTTCAAATAGATAGGCAAGAATATGTCCACTCCCCATACAAGGGTCAATACATAGGATATCTTCTGGCTTTAATTCACTAGCTTTAGCTCGAACAGCCGCTAATTGTGCTTCTACTTTGGCATCTTGTTTTGCATCAGATAAATAATACTCCCATTTAAGTAATACTTCACTATCAGGATGGCCTTCTAACCATAATCTTCCCAAGCTATTCTCGACCATATAACGAACAATCCAGTCCGGAGTAAATAACTGCGTAGCTGCAGGAATTTTCTCTTTTGTAATTTTTGCATTTGTCTTCAAATCCAAAAAAACTTGGTCCTTAGGTTCTGTATTATAGTATTGATAAAGCCAACCAATAATTTGTACAGCATCAACCCAGCTGTCTTCAGGTATCATGGATATCATCTGTTCTATTATGCTACCTTCACGAAGTTGATTATCAGGGAATAACAGTATTGTATAGTCGTTTTCTTCAAATTTACAGGAACCATCAATAGGTAAAAAGATTACCGGTAATGCTTTGCTTAATGACTTGCATTGAGTTAACAACAAGTACTTATATAATTCCTCGTTAGCATTTGACTCTTTCAACGTAAAGATTTTATCACGATCGATATCCTCCAAATCTAAATGTATTGCCTCTGTCAAAATCTGAGGTTTAAATTCACCTAACTCATTAGTGAATATTCGGAGTCGTGAAGGCAAATAATTATTCACCTCCATATATCTCAATGCTACAAAACGATTGAACCAAGTATATGCTACTTCTTCAATTACAGAATCTTCGCCTTTTTCAATCATTCGTTTAATTGCGGATTCACGTTGTGACTTTTCCATATCAGTAAAAACATAACCATTGAAACTGTCCGCGTCGATGTTAGAATTTACAGTTATGTCAAACTTTACCGCGCGTTGTCTAACCCGTTCAATCAGCTCATTACGTGCCCATACTGCATACTTTTTAATTGCGTTCTTATCCATGGATTTCTCCCTATTTGATTTGTATTCCATCGCAATCGTCTAATTGCATTTCTAACGATTTACGTATTAATTCTACATATGCATCGATATCATTTTTATTTTCATACGCTTGCTGGGAATACGATTTGTCGATGTACCGCCTTAATGTTTTTCTTTACTATTTTCTGACCTTCTGGCTTATTAACCTTATCTGGTTGTGGCTTTGTTATCGCATTTATTTTGCGTTCAAACTGATCTCTAACATCCCAAAGTCCAGAAGTCATTCCATCTAATAATGCTAAACTTTGTTGTTTACTAATGCGTTCCTTTGCATCAACATAATAGCTATCAGCTTTTGACACAATTTCTTTTTGGATATTCTCTGTATCTGCTATTGTATGAATGGACTCTAGGCATTGTCGCACTATTTCATATAATGATTCACGTTTTTTTTCTAATAGAGCATTATGTCCTGTTCGCACACACTCCATAAGGTCATTTAATTCTGGTATACGACGATATACCGCTTTTAGTATCATTCATCGTAATCAATCGAATTTGATTTAATGCCTGATTTGCTTTCTTTCCAAGTTTTCAAGATAAGTCAAATCATTACGCATATCTGTCTCTAATTTAACCGCAGCATCAAATATAGACACCTGATTTTTAAAGAAATCCTCTACATTTTGAAGGTCATCTTTACTATCCAAAAGTTCCGTCTCTTTGTCTAATACACGAGTAACTAATGCAATATTGTCTTTTTGTTGTGATAAAATCCCATCTAATAGAGTAATCGCTTCTTGTACTTTATTTTTCTCTGGGTATTTATGTCCGGCATATTTCTCAACAATTGTTCGTAATGAGTTTTCTGCTATTAATCTCTTCCGTAATAAATACAATTAATCCATCTTCATCACTAGAATAGCACTTATTTTGAAATAATCGCGCAAAAATACCCCTTTATACGTTTTATATTACTCGCAGAGATACTTTGTCGCTTGGAAACACTAACTTTACCGCGTTCACTTTTTTTACGTAGCATATCAACCAATTTAGGGTTATTAGGTTGCACGGTTTCACCACTGTACTTCAACGTAAGTTTCTGTTGATTAATTAATAAAGCTACTACTGCTGCGATATCAATTTCTCTCCAGCCATAAGGAACCGCTTGGTACCGACTTTTGAATATCGTCCATTGATGTAGGCATATGTTTTTGCTGTTGCATCTCTAAGTATTCTTCTACTTTTAGCTGCCGCCTCAATATTATCTTCAGTACCTTCAAATTGCGGCGTTGTGCCTAATAGAATTTGTTTTATATCTTCATCCGTCTCTACATTCTTAGTTAGTAGGTACCAAATCCGAATATACATGCGAAACAAGATATTCTAATGCTTGGTTGATTTTATTTTCACTAGAAGCGCCTTTACCGCAACTTTTTCACCATCAACATAAAAACGCCCCATTCAAAAATAGCTTCTTCAAAGCTTTGCTTTGCTTGTAATTCATAATTACGAGCTTCTTCACTCTGCGCTTGAATTATATCTTGTACCGATTTTGCTAATTTGCGTTACATTTCTTTTTGTTTTTATATTTTTGTTATTTTAGCTGCATTTCAAGTAAATCAAAGTATGATGTTTCTGCAAGTACAATGATAGCACGCCCTTTGATGCAGTCATTAAATATAAATCTTGAATAACACGATAACACTAGCAACTGTTAAAAATTGTAATGTCATGCTACCAATAGTAGAACCAACTGTCGTATTATCCACCATTTGGTTAAAACTAAAATCATATTTGCCAAAAGCGATATTTTTAGAACTGTAAATATCACCAAATATAATATCCCCAATACGACTTACAACTGTTGCCGTATCGACAATAGTATTTTTAATTTCTCTAGCTATATCTTGTTCTTCATCGGTAAGAAAAATTATATGTATCCCCTGTTCGACCAATGTAATTTTTACTTTCTAAGCGACCTAGCGATTCTGTTACTTTTTCACGTAACGTTACTTTATCAACATCAATTTTATCTGCCATCAAAAATAGCAATATTATCTCATACTAGATTTAATGTCATCAATATAGCGAATGAGGTAAAGTAGTTTTAATACCTCTACATCATAAGCTTCAACACCGAGTTTGTCTTCGGCAGCACGCTCACATCGCTCGATAACACGTCTAATAGATCCATCCAAGAATGAATGTACGGTATCGTAGAATCTAAACAACGGAATAAGTGTATATTCATTTTCATTTTGAATTTGTTGTACGGCTTCTTTGAACCCAGACAACATAGACCGTTCCGCCCCAGAGAAGTGTTTGCCAGCATTACCGTGCTTCCTAACTTCAGAGAACACTTTCTGCATAATAATAAATTGATAAGGAACAAACGGATAATCCACGACAAATTCATTCGCACTGCTATAGCCTTTAATATCTAATACTGACTCCGAAAAACTGAACAAATTACGAAGCACAGCCTCATTTTTATCATAAACTGCTGTTAACATTTCTGTAGCTTCAGGTGTTTTGCTTAAAATACGTTTCTGAATTACTTCATCGACCGCTGATGAAGATAGTGAAAGTCTTGTATTAAAGCGTGCTTGAATACGAGAGAATTCATTTTGACGTGTTTTGATTATTTCATCAATAGCCTCTTGGCCTGTACAAACGACCCAAACATGTTCTCCACATTTACTGCCTATTTCTTCAATGATTGATTGCAAATTAAGCAATAAATCTGTATCTGCACCAATATATTGCCCTACTTCATCGACCATAAATAAAAGTCTAAAATTAGGGTCCTTGGTTTGAACATACTCTTTAATTTCAGATACTAATTTTTCGATGCTCATTTCAGTAGTTTCTGTACCATCAAACCAGTGATGTGCTGCAGTTTCACTCATACCAAGAACTTCTGTTAGAGTTGCAACAACATCATCTTCGAAAAAGGCAAAGCTAGATCGTGTCGATACCCAGCTTTCACCATTTTTTTCTTCAAACACACGTCTAAATTCTTCTGTTTTACCTTGTTTTGCAATTAGTTGCTCTAGTTTTGCAACCTTTAAATCATCCCCATAGCAGCCTAAATGGTCGTAAAAAACTTTTGCAAATACACGTAATACCGCTGTCTTATCCTTTGTTATAGAGCCAGCAATATCAATATTAAATAGAATTGTTTCCGTTTTATGCTGAACTGATCAATCAAAGAAAATGTACCAGAGTCACCTTCAAATTTTTGCGGAAAATTTCTAACGTAGGTTCTCCTGTTACATTTTCATTATCTAAAATATAAGATAAAATCTTCAAAAATGAGATTTTACCACTCACCAAAAGAAGCCTGAAATCCATACACCGATTTTCACTGGTAGGCACATCAAAGGACTTACTATAATTGGTGAAAAATGTAATGAAATGTTTTTAGTTCTTTTGTTACTACATATTCCTTCAATTCCTGAGACAAAAACTCATTGTCATCCTGTGTTACCTTTACAACACCATTGATATTACGGTTAATATCATCAACGAACATATTTTGGATTTTCATACTATTTTACTCCCCTAAAACTACATTGAATGCACGATAATAAGGATTCGCAGTTAATCTTTCAAACAATTTTACGTATCTACCATCAAATGTACCTGGATACATTACTAAAATTGGTGTTGCCCCCATCTTTTGGTTGCAGTGCTTCCAGCAGTTTATGAATGCGCATAAATGGAAATACATCCCCAACCCCTGTTAAAAATAGGACTTCATCATCTTCAAAGCTATCTTTACAGATTTTATCTACATACAAATCAACTAGAATCCCTTTTTCCTAATTGTGTTAGCAAAAAATGCTTTCCCTTTTTCTTCCATCTCAGGAATGCGATTGAGTATACGCTTATCTTCGCAAAATTTCTAAAAAGTCTATATAAATTGCATTCTTTGATTTTACATGCTACCTTTGTTTCACTGCTAATTTTATTAGAGAAGTGTCGCACCTCCATTTCATCTTCAGGATGATAGCAAAATATACGAATATTAACCTCATTACTTAAGCCTTTTTCCTGCAAGGGAAATCCTTATTTTGAAAGTAACTCGCGCACTCGATCTAAGCGCGGACCCTATATCACTCATGCTTATAATTCCCCTTTATCCAAAAACAGTTAAATGCTATTAGTACTGCGGTATCACCTTTATCACGAATAGCATCTTCTAAAATCGAGCTTATTAAAACAGGATTAAGCCTGTCAGATTTTAGATCATCAATATACTCCGTATCTACTAGCATCTTATTGATTACTTGTCGAATCTTATTAATGGTTGAGTCACTCAGTGCTGCAATATAATCATCTTGTTCTTGTAGCCGTAAAAAGAAGATATTAATATCAGCTTTTGAAAAAGAGGGTGTCTTTTAACCCTATATTTTCACCGATAACAGTAAGCATAAAGTCACTAATCAATCGATAGTGCTTCATCATCGCATACAAACAAACTTGTTTAGCAATATCTGATGGTTCATCTGCAATAGCTTTTAACAAGATACTCATCATCCAATGTATTTAATCGACGAATACATGCATTCGCTATATTCCGTATAGATTTTTCTGTTGGAAATTGAAATATTTTTTCGTCAACAATACGATTTACAATTTCTTCTTTACTCAATCCCCTGTGCATAAAGTTTAGCTGTAGCACGCATCTCATGAAACAAAAATTGTTCACGAGTTAAAGCCCTCACAACCAATATATGGGCTGTCAAGTTCCGATAGATTTTTCCATGCCATTTTTCTAGCCCTCCAATGTATAAAAATAGATTTTTGTATATCACATTTCAATTAGTTAATCAATAACTATTATATCTATTTATACGACTTATGTCATGCTTTATTACACCACTTTCCGCTCCAAGTCAAGGTCCTGACATTACAATTTTCTATACCTTAACCATAATTAACTTCATATATAGTCATAGTCAAATCAGAACCACCCGTAAAACGGGTGGTTTGCTCACGGGCTATAAGCCCGCAGTACTAGGCCAGCGTCTAAAGGCGCTGGCTTTCACTACGTTCAAGCCGCATAGCCATTAACTCGTAACCTTCCCCTCAAAGGGGATATGTATTACTTGCTACTCTTAAAAGGGTCCTCATATTCTTTTACACTTAACTTATCCTTCATTTGGTCATGTAACTCTTGCTCACGTATATATTTTCTTACTGTTGCCTCATTTAGACCTACTGTACTAACATAATATCCCTCGGACCAAAAGTGTCTATTTCCAAATTTATACTTTAAGTTTGCGTGTTTATCGAACATCATAAGTGCACTTTTACCTTTTAAATATCCCATAAAAGATGAAACTGCTATTTTAGGTGGGATTAATACTAACATATGCACATGATCTGCCATGAGCTCCCCCTCTATAATCTTGACGCCCTTATATTCACATAAACGCCTCAATATTTCACGTAAACTATTTCTATATTGATTATATATAACTTTACGTCTATACTTAGGTGTAAATACTATGTGGTATTTGCATAACCATTTTGTGTGCGCAAGACTCTGTGTCTTTGTTGCCATATAAAATCACCTTTCTTTTGCATATAATACGGCTTGAACACCTACATTATACTTAAGCAAGGTGATGTATAACTTTCGTTGCCGCACCCGCATAGCGGGTGGTTTTTGATGATTCGCGACTATGTCACGAACCAGTCTAAAGACAATAATAAAAGCGGATAGCTCATTACGAGCTATCCGCTTAATTTCTTTGGTGATCCAGGAGGGATTCGAACCCCCGACCCACGGCTTAGAAGGCCGTTGCTCTATCCAACTGAGCTACTGAACCATGTGGATTACCTTTATATGTAATTATCTATTATAGTATAAATTATGTGGCATGTATCGTCAACTAATGACGTCATTTTTTTCGTTCACCCTAAAAAAAGGCAAAAAATGGAGCGGGTGAAGGGAATCGAACCCTCGCGACCAGCTTGGAAGGCTGGGGCTCTACCATTGAGCTACACCCGCAAAAATAAAAAAATGGTCGGAGCAGCAGGATTCGAACCTGCGACCCCCTGGTCCCAAGCCAGGTGCGCTACCAAACTGCGCTATGCCCCTGTCATTAATTACTTGCTAATTATAGCAAACCCGGTAGTTGATGTCAACCACTACTTTTTGCTGAGTTTTACTCAGTTATGAGTACCTCTCTGCAACGAAAAATTATTATATCATCGGACTACTATTCTGACAAGTATTTTTTTATAACTTCATTAAAATTTTATGTAAAAACATGCACCCCTGTAGGGATGCATGTTCAAAATCATATTTTGATTTAGTTAAAATTAACCTTCGTAATGACCGTCTTCAACGATTTGAGGGTTTTTAGCGATACCTTGTTTTACAGCTACTTCAGCAACTGCTTTTGCCACTGCAGGAGCTACGCGAGGGTCGAATACGGATGGCATGATGTTTTCATCATTCAATTCGCTGTCTGGAATCAAGTGTGCCAATGCATCGGCAGCAGCCAATTTCATTTCGTCAGTGATTTTTAGATGCACGAACGTCGATAGCACCACGGAAGATACCAGGGAATACAGCTACGTTATTGATTTGGTTAGGTGCATCGGAACGGCCTGTACCAGCGATGCGAACGCCAGCAGCTTTCATATCAGCGTATGTTGCTTCTGGGTTAGGGTTCGCCATAGCGAATACGATAGCGTCATCAGCCAAGTTTTCCAAAATTTCTTTTGTGAAAGCACCTGCTGCAGATACGCCAAGAAGGATGTCAGCGCCTTTAGCGTTTTCAGCCAAGTTGCCATGTTTTTCTTCAAGGCCAAGCAAATCAATCAATTCAGTTTGCAAAGAATCAAGGCGTTTGTAATCTTTGTGCAATACGCCAGAGGATACCAATACGGTAATATCACGAGCGCCTGCAAGGTATAACAAACGAGCGATGTTTGCACCAGCTGCACCAGCACCGTTTACTACGATTTTAGCAGTTGCTAAATCTTTTTTAACGAGGCGAAGAGCGCCTTTTACACCGGCCAAACATGCGATTGCTGTACCATGTTGGTCATCATGGAATACAGGGATTTCTAATTCTTCTTTCAAACGATTTTCGATTTCGTAGCATTTAGGAGAAGAAATGTCTTCCAAGTTGATGCCAGCAAAGTTCTTTTGCAACAATTTTACAGTGTTGATCAATGTATCAGCATCTTTAGTGTCTACTACTAATGGGATACAGTCTACATCGCCGAATTTTTTGAACAATAAGGATTTACCTTCCATTACAGGCAATGCGGCAGCAGCGCCGATATCGCCAAGGCCTAGTACACGAGTACCGTCGGATACAACGGCAACCATGTTGGAACGGCAAGTTAATTCAAAGGATTCTGCTTCATTGTCTTTAATACGCAAGCATGGTTCTGCTACACCTGGTGTGTAAGCAACGGATAAATCATGAGCGTCTTTTAATTCATATTTAGTTCCTACTGTGAGGAAGCCTTTTAATTCACGTTTTTTTTGTACTGCTAATTCACGTACGTCCATAATAATTCTCCTTTGTGGATGACAACGGACACAATAGTTTCTTGGTATTAATTATTAATACCCCTTACAAGTTCATTATACAGAATCAGAAACAATAACACAAGATTTTTCGATATAGTTTTTCGAAAATTTTAGAATTAACTATGAATTCATATTCTTAGCATTAATTACATGTCCACAAATAACTAAGCGTTTTAAACCATCTAGGCTTTCACAGATGGCAAATTGCGTCCGTAGAAGATTTCTGTCATTTCTTGTCGCAATTGGTGTTTAATTTGCTTAATTTCTCGTTCGCTCAATTCCGCTTCGGTAATGCCGAATAAGTAATTATCCAAATCAAAATCCTTGAGCATCATCTTAGTGTGGAAGATATTTTCTTGGTACACGTTCACATCAATCATATTATACAAATTGCGCGTTTTCGCATTAATGTAATTTTGAATAGAGTTGATACGATGGTCGATGTAGATTTTCTTGCCCGACACGTCGCGCGTAAAGCCACGCACATGATAGTCCAATGTCAAAATATCCGAATCAAAGCTATTGATCAAGTAATTGAGGGCCTTTAGCGGAGAGATTTGACCACATGTGGACACTTCGATATCGGCACGGAATGTACTAATTCCCTTGTGCGGATGGCTTTCAGGGTACGTATGAACTGTAAGATGGGATTTATCCAAATGCATAACCACATCTTCTTTTTCAATTTCTTCTTCGGAAATCAAAATCGTCACCGATGCCCCTTGTGGGTCGTAATCTTGTTTTGCAATATTTAAAATGTTAGCACCGATAATATGACTCACTTCGGTCAAAATATTCGTCAAACGTTCCGCGTTGTATACTTCATCAATGTATTGAATATACTGCTTTTTTTCTTCCTCTGTACGAGTATAACAAATATCATAAATATTAAAACTCAACGTCTTCGTGAGATTATTAAACCCATATAACTTCATTTTAGGCTTTGCTTTAACTGGTGTATCCATGATATGCCATAACCCTTTCCATGCATAGACTTACTATTTTTTGTGAAAGTCATACAAAATGTAGCTTTCACACATATACTATATAATATCCTGTTTATACACAAATTCTACATCAAAGGCGCCATCTTCGTAGGTGACGATGGCAAAGGTACCACCCGATCCATCCCGAGGCAATGCAATGCTCCCCGGATTCACAAAAAGGGTATCCCCTATATGTTTAGCCTCGTGAAAATGACTATGTCCACACACGATGAGGCGCGCCCCCATAGCATTGCCGATGTGTATCAATTCTTGTGCTCGTTTACAATATGATACCTCATGACCATGGGTCATGTAAATATAGGTATCCTCGAGGGGAATCAATTGCTCCTTAGGTTCTAAAGGCTGCACGCGGTCATTATTGCCGCGCACGGCGTAAACCGGCACATCTATGCGCGTTTGCATATATCGTGCATCGTCGCCATAATCACCGGCGTGTAGCCACATGTCGATGTCTTGGTCCACCGTTGCATCTAATACGAGATCAATGGTATCAAGATAGCCATGTGTATCACTAATAATACCTATCCGTTTCATTTGTTCACCTTTGCAACCAATTGTTGTAACGCCTTACCACGATGACTGATGGTTTCCTTCGTATCGATATCGAGCTCCGCCATGGTTTTGCCAAATCGGGGAACAAAGAAGTATGGGTCATACCCAAATCCATTGGTACCAAGCGGCGTATCTTGAATTTCGCCATCGCAAGAGGCTTCGGCCGTTACGCTATCACCATCGGGATGAACTAGCGCTAAGGCGCATACATAATGAGCTGTGCGGTTCGATTTGCCTTGTAATTCACGAATTAATTTTTCATTATTTGCCTCATCATCGCCATGGGTTCCTGCATAGCGTGCGGAGTATACGCCAGGCGCCCCATCAAGGGCATCAACGGCAAGCCCTGAATCGTCAGCTAAACAAGGCAATCCCGTCTTTTCGCTATAATATTTCGCTTTGAGAATGGCATTTTCCATAAAGGTTGTGCCCGTTTCCTCTGGTTCGGGAACGTCCACTATGTCTTTCACAGGCACACAGGTAATGTTCATATGAGAAAATGCCCGTTCAAATTCGCGTATTTTCCCCTTATTGCCCGTTGCTAATACAATACGTTCCATATTATTGTTCTCCTTCAGCGGTTTGAACAGGTGCATCAGGATACACCTTGCCAATTTTGTCCGCTACAGAGCCGAGTACATTGCGTTGCACAGCCATTAATTCGTCGGTAGCAGATTCTGCAAGGTCTAATAATTGGTTAAGTTCATCGCGGCTAAATGTGCCATGTTCGCCCGTACCTTGTACCTCGATAAGATTACCAGCACCGGTGCGCACCACGTTCATGTCCACTACGGCAGCGCTATCCTCTTCATAGCAAAGGTCCGTAATAGGACCTTCTGGGCCAATGCCAACGGAAATAGCGGCACAGAAATCGGTAATAGGGAATTTACCAAATCCGCCAAATGTAAAATCGATGGCATCCACAAGGGCTACAAAGGCACCTGTAATGGACGCCGTACGCGTACCGCCATCGGCTTGGATAACATCGCAATCTACGGTGATGGAGCGCTCGCCTAAAGCCTTTAAGTCTACAACAGCGCGCAATGCACGACCGATTAAGCGTTGAATTTCAACAGTACGACCCGTTTGTTTACCTCGAGCGGCCTCACGGCTTACCCGTGTTTTTGTAGAACGTGGCAACAAGGAATATTCCGCTGTCACCCAGCCTTGACCAGAACCTTTTAGCCAGCGCGGTACATTTTCCTCGATAGTAGCTGTACAAATGACCTTTGTTTTACCACATTCGATGAGTACAGAACCTTCTGCATATTCTGTAAAATGTCTCGTTATTTTAATCGGTCTCAATTGACCTGCTGTTCTATTATCACTGCGCATAACAACGCCCCCTTTATGTCTAGTATACCATGCTGAATTGTTCATTATAGGATATGTATCACAATAGAAACGCCCCTCACACGAGGGGCGCTATCTCGTCTATTCTATTATATCATGAACAATGGTTCCCATTCGACAGGCTAAATTTCAACTTGTCCCTGTCCCATAGGGTCCACCACTACATAGCGATTGAGACCACCTTGTTCTTTCATGCGGCGTGCTTCTGTGAAAGCCTCTTCGCGCGTAGCATCATCTGCTTGCCATGGTATAAACATGGCGTACACACTTTGTTTGGCATAGGGTCCATAATTACCATAGGATTCGATACTATGCCAACCAATTTTATCCGGATAGAGGCACACTGTTTCACGACGTTCTTCTTGAACGCCAGATTCGTCATAATACACAGAATAGTCTCGAACCCATCTATCCTTGTGACCAATGAGTTCATCTCGTGCTATTTCCTCACGCCGTACCCATTGATCTTTCCATTTCAAGATTAAATCATCTATATATCTCGTTACATCAGCCGATTGATGTTGTTCCACATAGTTTGGCTCGATAACGCGACTATAATCTAACCCCGCCATCGATAAGATAATACCTGTATTTACATACGGCAAGGCCTCTTGTACGGAATAGCCACCTTCAAGAACAGCAATATCGGCCTGCAATAGGTCAACTAGTTCTGCGTACCCCTTAGCGGTAACATTCATATTGGCTAACGGATCAGAGAAATGGTTGTCCTGCCCCGCCGAATTGATGACGATATCCGGTTTAAATTCATGGAGTATTGGCAATACAAGCTCACGCATAACCTTTAACAAGCCTTCATCACCGGTTCCCGGAGGTAATGGAATGTCAATATTGGCTCCGATGGCTTGAGGGCCGCCGAATTCATCCATAAATCCTGTGCCCGGATATAAGGTCCGCCCATCTTGGTGAAAGCTTATATACAAGGTATCTGGATCATGGTAGAACACATCTTGCGAACCATCCCCATGATGGACATCGGTATCGACGATGGCCACCCGTTTTACACCGTAGGTTTGGCGTATATGTTGAATCATAACGGCTTCGATATTGATAGTACAGAACCCACGAATGCCATGAACCATAGCCATCGCATGATGCCCTGGTGGTCTAACGAGAGCAAAGGCTCGGTCAACTTCACCTTGTAGCACCGCATCAGCTGCTGCGATGGCACCGCCTGCTGATACGCGATGTGCATCAGTTACCCAAGATGCTAAATCAGGGGCCCCCACGTGAACCCGTTCTATTACATCCCAATCGGCTACAATAGGATTATATTCTCTAATATTCGGTACATCCAATAAGCCTTCTTCTACGATTTGATCCCGCGTATAGAGCAATCGTTCTTGCCGTTCTGGATGGGTAGCAGAAATTTTCCAATCAAAGGCAGGGAAAAATACGAGGCCTAATGAAGGATGTTCTGTTGTACTAGCCTGCACAATTCCATTTCGCACACGGTAACTGTCCTTATGATTCCACATAGCCGCTCACCCCCGCTTTCAATTGTACTTTCACAGTAATAATGCGTTCCATCGATTGCCATCCATCGACAACAGGAAAATCTTCAGCGCTTATCGTTTCTATAGCAGGCATTGCACCTTGAGGCACAAGACCTTGTTCCTGAGCAGCCTCGCGCAATAAGTCATAAGCTATCTCTTCTACGGCTTGAGCAGAGCGCAAAGAGCTACCTGTATCTTGAATGCCCAGTTCTGGCACCACCATAGTACGACGTTTTGTATCGACGTGAACCGTAATCGCCATCGTATGATTAGCCACACCAGCACCGATGGCATTAGCCACGGCCGCATCGGCTGGAATATGAACAGGCAATCCTAGTTGGTCCCCAATAATAGGGCCCAAACTAGCCGCCGTGCCACCGACGATAACAAGCTGGGCCGGCACAAATGGATCAGGATGCACAATATCGGCTACTACATAAATAGGTCGTTTATTTTCCTTTGCCACGACCGTATCAATCCCTTGCGTTACAACACGGACTGCTGTATCTACGATGCGTTGAGCCATAGTGTTAGCATCAATGGTCGTATCAATCTGTGCAATGGCATCGTACGCCTTCTGTTCATCGCCATAATGCGCGTTACCAAGCACGATGAGGGCATCCCCTAATGTAGGGATAGTGCCGCCCAATGCAACAGATGGGCCAATCCGTTCAGGGCCAACCATGAGTTTCCCATCTTCATAGCGCACCGCCGATTCACCGCCAATGCCCACAGAGGTAACCGCAAAGGAACGTACTGCACTTGGATATTCACGAATGGATACGCCCTCTTTTGTCATCAGTGGTTTGCCCTGTTTCCACAATGAAATATCCGTCGTGGTCCCTCCAATATCAAGAGCCACCGTATGAGATTCTTTAGTGCTGCGCAATGCTTCTAAGCCAAGTACCGTAGCGGCCGGTCCGGTAAATACAGTCTCTACAGGAATAGATTCTACCGTATCAATCGGTAGCGAGCCGCCGTCGGCTTCCAAAATATATACAGGCGCCGTAATGTGAAAGGTTTCCAATGCATGATGGACAGCATTTTTAAAGTCCTTAAATACAGAGGCCACCGCACTATTAAAATAGGCGCTGATGGTGCGACGGGGAAAAATTAAGATTGCCACTCAGTGCACTGCCTGTAGAAATCGTAGTATATGTCAGCTAGAGACCATTGGCAATATCGATTTCTTCCTTCGGATTGCGGACGCCAAATTTAGCAGAGACCGCTGCCAAATCGGTACCACTCTTAGATTGCACCATGTTCGCTAGTTGATGAGTCCCCTCTACATCCGTACGTTCCACCACAATGCCACGATGGTCCGTATACCCTTTAAGATACACAGGTCTTACAGGGAATATATCATCTACATTGCGCCCTGGCCCCGCTACTACGTAGAGATCTACAGGCTGTTCTTTATGCTCCACAATTGTATTTGTCACTACCGTAGTGGATAGCGTCACCTGTTCTATTTGTGCAGGGTCCACACCACTCATCACCGCACCTAAGACATCCGTTATGCCATTCATGAGATTCTCCTTCGTGGTTCGCCGCTTCGCCGATGAAACGATGGTACCCCCATCTATAATAACGGCATCCGTAAAGGTGCCGCCTACATCTATGCCTAATAACATATGTCCTCCTTTAAACAGAAAGAGACCGCCGGAGCAGTCTCTTTTATTAATCTCTAGACTTACCAGTTCTGCACCGGAAACATCGAGAATCTTTTATTTTGCTCCCGAAACGGAAGCGTAGTTTTTAATAATAACGATTGGTGTCATTTGGCTATCATTACCAAATGGATTATCAATCAACAATTTAGCGATTTTCTTCGCATCAATACCGCGACTTGTACCGAGAATTGCAGAGCGTTTCAAGTCGTTTACGTCTGCTACAACAGCGCCATAGCAACCTGTGCGTTGAACGATTTTTTCAGCCACCTTATCTGGATCTTTTGGACCAAATACGATGTGTTTATCGAATGGAGGCATTGTACCTGTTACGTCATCGGTTAAGGATGCAGCACGGGCGATAGCGTAAAACACGCCTGGTTTGCGGAAAATTTTAGCAATAGCGCCTAAGAAGAAAGCACCTAATACCTTCCATTTACCATCTAAGTTCATAGCAGATTGCATACCATAAATAGAAGCCATGGAACCATCTGGATGGATAAAGCGGTTAATCATACGCGCTTGCCAACATACATTGAGTTCTTCAGGACGTGTAAAGCGGCCTTGTGTAATAGCCACAACAGATTCTGCTACGCATACGATGTCTTCTGGTCCAATATTGTGACCACCAAATTCAACGATAGCATCAACGATGTCATCATTATCTGTAAGAATACGTGTAGGAACACATACTAATTCTAATTCTGCCATTGTTATGCCTCCTTAGTGAACCAATGCTGCTTGTACTTCTTCTGCAGTCAAACGAATACGTTGTTTATCGATATGGTAATCGGTACGACCTACGATTTGGTAATAAATGTCGATATCCATATAAGGGAATCCCTTAATATCTTCACGAATATTACCATTTCTACCAGTTAAGGTAACGTAAACGCGGATTGTACCACCCTTGCGAGGCTTGATGATGATAGCTTCAAAGTAACCATCGTGGCGTGGACGATCGATATCCATAGCCCAAGCGTCTACTTTCACACCATCAAATGTTCTTCTGGAAGCAAAGGACGTGGGAATAAATCCATGATTGTACCAAGTTGACGGCCTTTGTTTACAAATGGCACATCGCAGAACAATGTCATGGAGCTCATATTCATATCTGCCAATTGAAAGCTTGTTTTCCGCTTTGGCAACAAAATAACGCGTTCGTTACCTTGTTTTAATACGAATAGACGGAATAATAAGTACAAAATAGCTACGATAACTGCAATGGCAACTATCACATTTATTATGTCATAAAACCACATGTGAATTCTCCTTTATAGTGTAATCAATTCCACCGAAAAATCATCAGTATCTAAGAATTGGGCACCTAAATCAGCCCCTAGGGCAATATCCTTTGTGAAATACAAGGTGCTACGGCCCTTCTCGGTAGATGGATTATGTAAATGATTGCTGTCCATCGTACGTCGTACTAGATCACTAGTCTCATAAGCAGGGTCGATATATCGGATGCGGTCACCTGATAACTCCTGCAGCACAGGGCTAACAAATGGGAAATGAGTACATCCCAATACGACAACATCGATATCCCGTTCTAGCATAGGTGCTAAGTACTCCTTAGCAGCTTTACGAACAGCGTCATCGTGCAAATGACCTTGTTCAATTAAGCCGGCTAGTTCTGGGCATGGTTGTTCCCATACAAAAACCTCATGGTCGATGTCCATAGCCACATATTTATGAATATGACTATTAACGGTCGCCACCGTCGCCATGATACCGATGGTATTACTATTGCTTTCACGAATAGCAGTCTTAACACCTTGCGATACACCGATAACCGGCACGTTGACGCGACTACGCACCTCATCGAGGGCCACTACGGTGAAAGTATTGCAAGCGATAACCATCAATTTTACAGGTACTTGATGTAATGTTTCTGCAATACGACAAGCGATTTCTGTAATCTCCTCGGTTGGACGATTGCCAACGGGATTATTAGCATTATCCCCTATATAGATGAAGTTTTCATTGGGAAATTGTTCCTGTAGAACTTTCAAAACGGATAGACCACCTACACCTGAGTCAAAGACGCCGATAGGCAGTCGTTGTGTATCTATATTAGTCATGAGGCATCTCCTCAACAGCATTTAGAATAGGTTGATAAAAGCGATCCTCTAATCGTACGATTTTTCCCCAGACGATTTAGACATAAAGGCATTCTTAGTCTCACCCGTCGCCAATAGAGCACCATCGCTAGCGCGGCGCATGCGGTATTTAAATACCATCTGAGCACGGGTCATTTTTGACTAAATAGGTTTCTATATTAATCGTGTCATCGAACCGAGCAGGTTCCTTATAGTTACACGATACATTCATAATTGAAATACTATATCCTCGTCCATCATATCCCACAAGGTGACACCGATGTGACGAAGGAATTCAATACGCGCCATTTCAAACCACCGAAAAATGATTGCTATGGTGAGCAATTCCCATCATATCGGTTTCATAAAAACGGACGTTAATTGTCGCTGTATACATTTATTCATCCTTCTTATTACAATACAAATTTAATTGTATATCTATTAACAAAGGGTGTCAAATAAACAAAGGCAGTCCAACCAATAACAATGATTAAACTGCCTTTTTTTATGTACTTGTTAGTTGCCAAAAGGGAATAACTTTTTTCGCTTGTTCTTCGTGGGATGTTTTGATATAGCGGTTGGCGATTTTGAAAGCAATGCCAAGAACTGCTACATCATCTACCCAGCCAAGGCCCGCAATCGTATCAGGAATGATATCGATTGGTAGGACGAGATACCCTAAGGCGCCGGCTAAAATAGCCTTTACATATTTTGGTGTATCTTGATCGCGCAAGCAAAAGAATAACACCACTGCTTTTTTTGTACAAAGGCAAGTTTTTTACCATAGCGAGTGGCAAACGCCAAGAATCGAGACTCACTAAAATACTTGCCATATTTGATGATCTTTAATGGATTCATACCAATCCTTCTAACTATTTACGAAAACCGTTAATTGTGGATTTTGTCGTTTCTTTTACTGTTTCAACAGCTTGGAACGCAGTATCTTTTGCATTTTCCACAGCTTGAGCTGCTGTAGTTTTTGCGTTTTCCACAGCCACTTGAGTAGTTGCTTTCGCTACTTCTACGCCACCTTTAGCCAATTCTTTTGCAGTATCCAATGTTTCTTTTGCTACATCGATTTTTTCTTTTGCCGCATCAGTTACTTTTGCTACTGCTTCTGCTGCATTATCATGCAATTGGTATTTCGTTTCCGTATTCCATTTTTCAATAGCAGGTGCTACTTTTTCAGAATATACTTGTTCTAATTGTTCTTTTGCAAGACCTGTTTCATTGGCAATACCAGCCCATACATCGCGTTGGCCTTGAGTGAACGGAATGCTTGCTGCTGCATCGCGAGCGATTTCGCCAGCAATGGTTTTACCATTTTCATAGAACTCAGCGATCATAGGTTTGTAGCGTTCGATGTCGGATGGCATACCATCTTCGATCCAGATATGAGCTACCTTACCAATAGCATAGGTCAAACCAACAGCTACCGGTACGCGTACTGCTTTAAAAGGTACGAGTAAGGAAATAGCAGCTGTAGCAATAGCAGTGCTCAAGCCACCTACTAAACCTACAACAGCACCTGTTTGTAATTCAACATCATATAAATGAGCAATGCGAGTTACCATGTATGTAGCATTTGTGCATAGTGCAACATTGCTGAATTTTGGAGACAAAGCCAATACGGCAGCACGGCCTGCACCCCAGAAAATAAATTGTTCAACTTGATAATTTAAATCTTGACCACCATCGCTAAGCGGTTCAATTCTAACGCCATTATATTCTGCCATAATCGTTCTCCTTTTTTCTCCGGATTCCACTTGTGAATGTATGTATCGTTCATTAGTATTATTATACCATTCTCAATGTAGAATTGAAATGAATAATATATATTTTACCCTGTATAAACTGTCTTATTATGACTATTAGTAATAGATAACACTCTATTCACTACCAACTCGTAAGACCTCCATCAATCGTCCACGCAGCACCTGTTACAAAGGATGCTTTTGAACTAATTAAAAAAGCGATAACTTCGCCAATTTCGTGAGGTTTTGCAATACGTCCTAACGGATAATGTTGGCCCATCTCCTCTTTTGCTTGTTCCGCATCTTGATGGGATTGGGCAATTTGCTTATCTACAAGGGATGTATCTACGTCGCCAGGACATACACAATTTACACGTACTTCATGAGGTGCCATCTCAAGGGACAGTGATTTTGTAAAGCTTACGATAGCACCTTTTGATGCACCATATACTGAGCAGGCTACATTGCCCTGTAGGCCTGCATCACTAGATACGGTAACAATACTGCCCTTTACTTGACGTAAATAAGGCAATGCTGCTTGGCACAAGAATACAGTTCCTTTTACATTTGTACCAAACATTTCATCAAAGGCCGATTCAGATACATCGGCTAGCAGCTCTTCTTCATAATATCCAGCCGCCGTTACAAGAGCTGAAATACTACCAAAGAAATCTACCGTTTCTTTTACGATGCGCTGACAATCGCTAACACTGGATACGTCGCCTTTCACATAGCGCACCTTCGAAGAATATCGGCGCAATTTCATCTTTGCCCTTTGTCCCGCTTGTTCATCGCGGCCATTGATAACGACGCACCAACCTTCTTGCAATAATAGCTTAGCTGTGGCAAATCCAATCCCCGATGTGCCACCGCTGATCAATGCCACTTGAACATCATTTTTATGAGGCATACTCACACCTCCTACAAGGTAGAAATATAATCAAACACTAATTTTAACAACATCACTGTCGTAACAGACAGGAATACAACACGCACCAAAGAGGACCCTTTCGCAATGGCTAAATGGGATCCTAAATAGGCGCCCACAACTTGTCCCACCGCAGCGGCAAGACCATACATAATATTGACGTGTCCTAAATATAGAAACACAAGTAAAGATGCTAAATTACTGGTGAAATTTAAAATTTTAGCATTCGCCGAAGCATGGAGAAAATCAAATCCGGTAAAGATAAATCCCATAATGAGAAATGTACCCGTACCAGGGCCTATAAAGCCATCATAAATACCGATGCCAAGGGCAAAGGCCATACAAATATAAAGTGCTCGACCCCATTACTTGAGAGGTGCGATTTACTTCGCCCCAGTTCTTTTTAAAGACTACAAATAATGTAACGGCCACGAGTAATACGATGATAATCGGTTTAACATATAGCGGCGGTAATGATACAACCGCCAAAGTCCCCAGCATAGAACCTATAAAGGTAAAAGGCAATAGTTTACGAACCAGCCTAAAATCAACCATATGGTTTCTTAAAAATGTAATTGATGCACTACCGGCCCCAAAGATACTAGACAATTTATTACTACCTAGAGCCACGCTAGGAGGCAAATTAGTTAGCAACATGGCCGGCACAGATATCAATCCACCGCCACCCACTATGGAATCCACAAAGCCCGCAAAGGCCCCTGCTACAGCAAGCAATATAAGTATCATTACCTCATAGGGTAATCCGGTTATTGCAATTAGCCATTCCATATACGACCTCCCATATCTCACATACATATACTATCATTTTACCATTCGTATAAGTAAAAACAATAGTCCTATATACAAAATAACGGTGACCAGGGTCACCGTTATGTATTATATCCTACTATGAATAGGTTACGACTATTTTTTGTCTGCCAATCGATCTAATACCACTGTATAACCATCAGCACCATATACAAGGCATCGTTTCACACGACTAATCGTCGCTGTACTAGCGCCGGTTTCTTCTACAATCGTTTCATAGCTATCACCAGCGCGTAACATTTTAGCCACTTGAAGTCGTTGCGATAATGCTTTCAGTTCATTAACAGTACAAATATCCTCAAAGAATGCATAACATTCTTCTACAGTTTGAAGTTGTAAAATGCCTTCAAAGAGCTCGTCATGTTGAGCACTTCTCAATTTTTCATTGACGCTCATAACGCCTCCTATTTCTTATTCATCGCTTTGGATAAACCGTCACCAATCATTTGGATAACTTGAACCATAATGATAAGAATAATAATGGTAGCAAGCATGATATCCCCTTGGAAACGTTGGTATCCGTAGCGGATAGCAATATCACCAAGGCCGCCGCCACCAATAGCACCTGCCATTGCAGAGTAACCAATCAAGTTAACGATAAGCACCGTAACATTATCGATAATAGTTGGCAATGCTTCTGGTAACAATACCTTGCGGATAATTTGGAATGGGCTTGCCCCCATCGATTGGGCAGCTTCGATAACACCGAATTGAATATCCTTAATGGATGTTTCTACAAGACGTGCTAAAAACGGAATCGCCGCCAATGTCAACGGTACACAAGCAGCCGTCGTACCAATGGACGTACCAACAACCATACGTGTAAACGGAATGATGGCAACCATTAAGATGATAAACGGAATGGAACGAGTCGCATTAACGATAGCCCCTAGAATCTTATTAAGCGCTGCATTTCTAAAATATGCCCTTTAGATGTAACCACCAATACTACACCGAGCGGAATACCAATAATCATGGCCATAATCGTAGAGATAACGGTCATTTGCAATGTATCCAAGGTACCGGTTATCAACAATTTAATTACTTGCTCTGACATAACCGATCACCTCGCTTTCAATTGGTAATGTTCTGATATAGTCTAGCCCTTCTTGCGCCTTCATAGGATCACCATTCAAAATGATGATGAGACGGCCTACACTAGTGTTTTGAATGTAGTCAATGCCACCAAATAAGATGCTTACATCGAGGTCAAACCGACGTACTAAACCTGCTACAACAGGTTCATCTGTGGCTTGGCCGGTAAACTTCAATTTTACCAATGGTGCCGTACCAGCAATCCAGTCATCATGAAGTTCAATATGTTCAAGCGCTTCTTGTGGTAGGTTATCGCTTACTACTGAGCCAACGAAATCTTTTGTAGTCGGTTTCTTCGGATTTGTAAATACTTCGAGCGTACTACCTTCTTCTAAGATAACACCGCCTTCGATAACGGCTACGCGGTCACAAATTTCGCGGATAACCTTCATTTCATGAGTGATGAGCACAATGGTAAGCCCCATCCGTTCATTGATATCCTTCAACAATTCCAAGATAGATTCTGTTGTTTGTGGATCCAACGCAGATGTAGCTTCATCGCACAATAATACCTTTGGATTAGATGCCAAGGCGCGAGCAATGCCAACGCGTTGCTTTTGACCACCGGATAGCTGGGATGGATAGTTATTCACGCGGTCCGATAAACCTACGATATCGAGAATCGGAGTGATGCGTTCTTTGATTTCAGCCTTGCTAAGCCCTTGCAATTCCAATGGGAATGCTACATTGTCATAGACCGTGCGCGATGATAAAAGATTAAAATGTTGGAAAATCATGCCAATGTGTTTACGCGCTTTACGCAGTTCACTAGCACTCAATTTCGTTAAATCTGTGCCGTCTACGATAACGGAGCCCGATGTAGGGGCTTCCAGCATATTGATGCAACGAATCAGTGTAGATTTACCGGCCCCTGATTGACCGATAATGCCGTAGATTTGCCCCTTTTCAATGGTGAGGCTAATATCCTTCAGCGCTTCTACACGATTAGCACCTTCGTAGACCTTACTAATGTGTTCTAATGTAATCAAAATATGTCCTTTCTTTGTGAAAGCTCCCCTTACTAGCCACTATAGCTACCATATTGATACCTATAGTATGCTAATTAAGCCAAGCCTTCTTCCATTAATTTTTCTAGACCATGACGTAGTTTCATAGTCACTGCACCTGGTTTACCATCAGCTACAGGATTTCTGTCGAGTTTTATAATCGGAATCACACCACCGGTTGTATTGGTAAAGAATAGTTCATCCGCATCATCAACGAAGGCGCGGTCAAACTCTTTTTCGATAACAGTGATGCCCAATGAAGGTGCCACACGAGTGATAACCATTTGACGCGTAATGCCCTTCAAAATATGATTATCCGCTGGATGTGTATAAATAATTCCATCTTTTACGGCAAATACATTGGATGTGGCCCCTTCGGTACAAATGCCATCGCGGAATAACATCGCTGTATAGGCAAATTTCTTTTCCGCCTTTGTTTGCGCCAAAATATTAGGAACCAAATTCGTTGTTTTAATGTCTACATGCCCCCAACGTTCATCAGGCAATGCGATAGCTTTCACACCAGATTCCAACTTATTCACAGCATCCATATCGAGATTATGAATGGACATGAGCATTTGTGGTTCAAGTTTAGAGCGATCGTACGCATGATGACGTGGCGCTACACCACGAGAGATTTGTAAGTAAATGTAACCTTCTTTGATTTCACTTTGTTCAATCAAAATTTCGTGAAGTTCGGTCAAATCATCTGGCGTCATTTTTACGGGAATGTCCATTTCACGCATGGATCGATATAGACGATCTTGGTGATAGGACAATGCAAAACAACGACCTTTTGTAACACGTACAACTTCATATACAGAATCACCGAATAAGTAGCCACGGTCATCAATGCTGATTACCTTTGCACCTGGTTCGACGAATTCACCGTTAAAATATGTTAATTCTTTCATAAGAGCACCTCATTTTCCCTTGTTGTAACTCTAATCAGTATGATTGTATTATAGCACAATCACAGATTAATTTTCACACTTTACATTGTGAAAGTTTTCATTTTAGTCATGAAAAAATCCGCCCTCTACCGATAACTATAAGTTATGGTAGGAGCGGATTCTATTGTAATTAGTTATATACCAATCTTACAGGACTTGTATAAGCCTATTAGTTGCCAAGAATATATTTTCGAATTGGCTTTGGTATTTGTTTTAAACCTACTGTCGTCAAGTAGGATAATCCTACGGCCATCACATACAACAGCACTACGTGAGGCACTGTAAATAGAAGATTATACTTGGCCATGATACCGGTCATGATTAATAACCAGAACGGATGTGCCAAATAGATACCGTATGAAGTATCCCCAATTTGTGACCAGAACGCCTCCATCGTATTGTTGAGGGGCATCACTTGGAATAGGAATAAGCTAAACAATGTGCCTAATGCCGTATAGAACACTCCCATTGGACTCAACTGATGTACCGTGTAAATCGCTTCGAGCACCGTATAATGCCATACATCCATGACATAGTAATAGGCGCCCAACATGGATAAAATCGATAAAATGGCACATGTGGCTAATAGGTATCGGTAGCGCCACATATAGTCTTTCACGATTTCATATCGCTCAGCTACAACAGCACCAAAGAGGAATATCCATACATAATGAATCACCCAATAATTAAGGCGCATATCGAAGAGATATTTTATGGCTGGAGAATCGCTAAACTGTTGTGTCGCCCAGGCCCCCAATCGATAAGATGATATAAAGTCAACACCTAATTGGATGGCAAATAAGATGACAAGCCAAGGAATGGGGGCTTTCAAAATCCACCGTACCATCACACGCCATAGTGGCATGAGCACATAGAACCATACCAGTATAACCATAAAATATAAATGGTACATACTGTTACCAAACAAGAGGTTCACAAGCAATGGTCCAGGATGGAGATTTCCAAAATTGTGCGCCGTTATGCCTGTATAGACGAGGTAGAATAGGGACCACACAATGTAAGGATAGAGCACCACTTGAAAGCGTCGTTTCATAAAATCCTTGTAGCTAAATGGATCGTTTACCGATGTATGGTAGAACAAACCAAAGGCTGACAGGAAGAAAAATGCGGGCACTGCAAAACGCGATAAGATTTCCAACACGCTAATGAGTTGTAAATTAACGAACGGATTTTGTAATGCATAGGAGCCGACATGAATGCCGATAACGCCGAGCATACAGAGACCACGCATATAGGTTATTTCAGGCAAAAACGATCGTTTCATAGGCGATTATTGTTGAGGCACAGCGGCCGGTGTTGGAACGATGCGCGGTGAAGTTGCCGCTTGATGTACTACCGTTGTCGAAGTTGCAGCTGGTGCAGCTTGAGTTGTTGTAGTTGGCACAGCTGGAGCGGCTTGTGCTTGGCCATTGGCTTGTGCAGCCGCAGCAGCTGCTGCAGCTTCAGCTTGTCTCTTCGCTTCTGCTTCCCGTTGCATACGAATTTCTTTTTGAAGAGGTACTACTGGTTTATCATAAACAGTAATATCCGTTTCAAACAAACGGCCCCATGGGAATGTAGCCTTAACTGTACGAGGGTCCACCTTCAAATAAGTTTCACTGAAATCTTGTACACGTTCTTGTAAATACTCTTCTAATTTTGAATTCAAATCACCAGAATAGCGTACATTGTCGGTACGAATGGAATCTTGCATACGATAAATATCCTTGCGGATATTCGCTTGGTATGCCCAGTTATCCAAATATTGTTGGGTCAACATATCGCGATGCCCTTCTGGGGACATAGTTTGTAGCAATAAGCCTTGTGCAATCGCATAGCCTACCGTATTACTTGCTGTATTCCAGCCATTGTAAGCGCCAATTTTATAGAGTAAATCGCGTTTATATAAAGCACCTAACAAGGTATTATCAGAGCCATTGTTATAGGCAATATCCGCAATGCTCACGTTTACACCTTGTTCCGTAGCTTGTTGAATACGATCTACAAAGGCAGTCGTAGCTTGAGAAATCATTGGGAAATTACCAAAGGTTTCAGATTCGGATGTGCTCGTAGAAAGCGGTGTATTAACAGCGAGAAGAACAGTTGGTTTACCTGCAGTTGTCATCGTACCACCAACGGCTTCTACGTGTTCCGCAATCGTTTTATCAACGGTTTGGTCTTCGTAACCTGGCAATGTTTTGCCGGCACCACCAAGTGGATAGATAACGGAGAACGTAGGTTTTTCCGCACTTTCATCGGTACGAGAACGAGCCATCAACAATAAACCGAGTTGATCTGCCCCAGGGAAGCTGCCATATTGTGTACGTGGAATGCCCTTGGAGTATTGATTTAAATAGCGTCCTTCCAATGCGGATTGAGACAATTGGGATGTATCATCATGGCCCAATGCAAAGTATGCAAAGACACCATTACGCGCTTCATCGATCAAGTCTTTATTCACTTGCATATTTTTTTGACGGCGAGAGAACCAGTCTTGTAGATATTCTACAGGGACAGAGGCTTGCAAGCTCATCAATTTTTTGCGTTTCCGCTTGTGTCAATGTGCCTGCATCCAATTTATCTTGTAGTGCAGCAATTTGGAATATGGTTGGACCATAATCTGCATAGTAGGATGGTTCTGTACCACCCCCACTAGCGCGTGGGGAACGCATTACGGTACCAAAGCCATAAATGCGTGTATTTTTATGGTTTGCCTTAAGCGCTTCGATGCGTTTTAAACGATTTTCCAATGTGCTCAATGGCAAATTATGTTTACGAGAATCCACAAGGCCGCCATAGATTAAGGTATCTGTACTCAATACCATAACATCGGCACGGCCCGCATTTTGCTCTACCCAATTCCAGATTTGATCGGCTTGCCCTTTGTAGGTTTTACCGGAAATCAAATTTTGTGGTGGTGTTAACACCGTCATCCCCGCTGCCTTTGCAGTATCAACTGTATATTGTAGGCTTACTGGACGATCATCTTGCGGAACATATAACACAGTTTCCGCATCAACTTGAATGGATGTACCCGTAGCAATAGCCGTAACCATTAACGCTACTTTCAACCATTTTTAGACATAGGTTAAACTCCTTTATCAAGCACGCTTGTGCGTACCATTTCACAACTGTTGTAAGGGATACAATCATAAAAAAATAACTAATATTACAATTATATCACTTAGTCATAATTTGGCAAATATATCGCATAAAACCGATTATTATCTGACACGAGGCAGGCTCCAGTGATATTTTATAGCTAGTAGACGAATGACCAGCACAATGGTGAAAGCCCCATAGACAGCTTGGCCCGCCCAATCACCAATTACCAGTAGATAATAGGCTATACCGCCAATAATGCTTGGCAACGCATATACGTCTTCTTTCAGTACGGAAGGCACGCGCTGCGCTAACATATCGCGCAAAATGCCACCACCTACAGCGGTAATGGTACCAAGCAATACGATAAATATAGGCAAGTCCGGATATAGTGTATATCCGGCGGAGGCACCCGTTACGGTAAAGGATGCTAAGCCAAGAGCATCAGCAAACAAGTAACTAGCGCGACTGCGAGGCCCCATCATATTGCGATGATAGCGACTGTTATAAATAGCAAATACAATAAAGGTCACCACGAGAACGACCGTAACGTACACTACATTACGAAGTGAGTTTGGCGGGAAATAGCCTAATAGTACATCACGAATCACACCGCCCCCAATAGCGGTAGCAAGGGCGAGCACAGCCATGCCGAAAATATCCATTTTACGGGACACACCCACAAGTGCGCCTGATACGGCGAATGCGATGGTACCAATCATATCAAACATATACCAAATAATATCCATACTAGCCTCACACAAGCAACTGACACAACGATTAAATCTATTCGCAAAAATACGATAAAATATGATAGACTCTATGTAAGATATTATACATTAAGAGGTGCAATAATGACAAAAGACCTAATGGATTCAACCGAACTTAATACAATGGACGAGCGCAGTCGTGACGAATACTTTATGAGCCTTGCCATCGAAGAAGGCAAAAAAGCGTATGCCCTTGGCGAAATTCCTATTGGCGCCATTTTGGTCCACGATAATCAAGTCATTTCACGTCATCATAACCGCCGTGAACTGGATCATGATGCAACGGCTCACGCCGAGGTTCTCGTCATCCGTGAAGCCTGTAATAGCCTAAAGCGTTGGCGGTTGACTGGATGCACCCTGTATGTTACGATAGAGCCGTGTCCTATGTGCGCAGGGGCCATTATTAACAGCCGTATTGATCGCGTTGTATATGGTGCTAGCGACTACAAAGGAGGCGCCGTAGAATCTCTGTTTAATGTGCTATCCCATCCGGGACTAAACCATGAGCCACAATTGCAAGCAGGCATCCTCGCTGATGAATGTAGCCAATTGATGAAAGATTTCTTTAAAGAGCGTCGTAAAGCACGGAGGAGTACCCAAGAGGCTGAAGGGTCCGCACTCGAAATGCGGTAGGTCGGGCAACCGGCGCGGGGGTTCAAATCCCTCCTCCTCTGCCATATTTAAAATGATAATGATAGAGATATAATAGATAAACCTAGATACATATAATACAGATGTTATCTAGGTTTTATTTGTATACATATAGTATATAATATAAATATATTATATACTACATCATCAATCAACGAGGTTTACTATGCAAAAGTATTATCCTTATCTCATCACGCTGAGTCACATGATTAATGACTCATGCCAAAGTGTATTACCTGCATTATTGCCGCTGTTTATCTATACGTATGGACTGTCCTTGGAGCAAGCAGGTTTTCTTATCTTAGCGAACACGGCATTATCGTCATTACTACAACCATTGCTAGGGTATATTTCAGACAAGCTCAATCAGCCACGACTCATCGCAGCAGGCACGTTATTATCCGCATGTAGTACGGGGATGATGGGTTTTGTTTCTTCTTATGAAAGTCTCCTTATATGTGCCACACTAGCTGGTGTGGGTTCTTCCATTTTCCATCCTGAAGGAGCAAAAATTATGAACCGCCTCGGAGGTGGCAAGAAGGGCAAAGCAATGGGAACCTTCGCCATCGGCGGTAGTTCAGGCTTCGCCTTTGGTCCTCTATTTGCGGGCGCCATCGCCTATACAGTAGGTGCACATGGTCTAGCAGCTTTCACCGTAGCCGGTATTATTATATCTACCGTTCTATTCCTACTCATGCCACGTATCGTAGCTCATGCCCAAACTATCGACCAAGCCGTAGCCACCGAAAATCCAACAGTTGCGGCTCAGCCACTAAAAAATTATTGGAAATATTTTGGCATATTGTTCATCATTATTCTAAGCCAATCGGTTAATTTCCGCGTTATTAATGCATTTATCCCTGTATTCTGGACTCATGAACTCGGCACGAGCCCCGAACAAGGTAGTTTTGCATTAACCGTATTCTTTAGCATCGGCATCTTTATGACCTACATCGGTGGCTTATTGGGCGATAAATACGGTCCTATCAAAATCATTAGATTATCTCTGTTGATTTGGTTGCCATCCATGTTCCTATTAACACAAGTCCCTGAGTTTTCTGTAACGATTATGATGCCACTCGCCTATCTGATTTTGCTCATGATTGGTGCTGCAAAGGCCATCAGTTACAGCCCTGTTATTGTACTGGGCCAAACTTATCTAGCTAAGAGCATCGGATTTGCATCAGGCATCACCCTTGGCGTAAGCCAAACAATCGGCGGCATCATCGCACCGGTTGTAGGGAATTTAGCAGATACCTATTCCCTACCAACAGCCATGATGACACTAGTTCCATTCCTTATTGTGGGACTGGTCGCATCATTGCTACTAAAGAATCCTAAAAAATTACAATAATATTAGAAAAACAGCGTTATAACCAAACGGGCCATAACGCTGTTTTCTTATTTATAGGATTATAGGACGAACTATTTTCCGTATATAAAACCAATTAATGCTTCAACATTTCATTCAAAATAACCACATCAGTTTCTTTCATGCCTTGTGCTACGACACCGATACTTTTAATCGTATCATCAACGGAGTGGGCTACAAGGCCATCACCCTTTTGATAGCTCTTGTTAAGGCGAGCTTGTTTATAGCCCATGAAAGCTCCATCTAAGGAGATAGCAATTTTACCGGCACAAGATGGTTTCGCCCCATCACATACGATACCGGATAGGCTAACAAGGCCATTTACGAGTGTATCTTCGATAATATCTTTACTATCGCCTTTCAAGAAGGCAATACCAGCTACACTTACAATGCCAGCCGATACGACACCACAGTATGCCGATAATTTACCGATACCAGATTTAACGTAAAGCGTTAACAAATTGGCAAACACAAGAGCTCGGTACAATTCCTCATCGGTTTTACCAAGCTCCTCAGCGGTTGTAATGATAGGCATAGATACGGTCAATCCTTGGTTGCCAGAGCCGGAGCAAATAACTACAGGCAACGGGCACCCACTCATGCGTGCATCAGATCCTGCTGCGGCACGAGCCTTGCACTTTGTTTCTAGAGATGGGGTTTCATCATCAAGCAATAACAATCGACCAATATTGGCACCATAATCATTGGATAAACCTTCATTCGAAATGGCCGTATTATATTCTACCTGCTGCTTAATGCTAGGTAAGATACCGAAAATATCACCAGCTTTTGCAAATTCATAGATACTATCGAATGTCATCTGGCAAGTACTACGTTCAGCCTCTTTAATTTCGTTAATGGTTTCAGAAATCACGTTTCCATCTATGGACACATAGGTAATATTGGTATGTGCATTTTCAATGCGTACCACTGCCGTATGTTCATCGGTGGTGGCCGTAATTTCAATGTAGAGATTATCAACACCTTCCGCTAGTTCTACAGTGCAAAAGTTAGCCTCTAATAAGGTGCCTAACCATTTACGATCTTCATCGGTAGCCGATTCTAACACCTCTAGTTCTCGTTCTGGATGGCCTACGATGGCGCCGAGCACGGTAGCCGCAGCTAAGCCTTTGCGGCCTCCAGAGTTCGGAATGACCACGGATTTTACGTTCTTAATGATATTGGCACTGCATCGCGCATGAATGTGGTTGGGAAACTCATCCAATACGGATGCGGCCTTGGCCGCTGCATAAGCCAACGCAATTGGCTCTGTACAGCCAAAGGCAGGTCGCATTTCTTTTTGTAATAATGAAATATAATCCATATTATACTTCCGCGATGATTTCCACTTCTACTGCAACGCCCAATGGAAGATCTTTTACAGCCACGCAAGAACGAGCTGGTTTAGATGTAAAATATTTTGCATATACTTCGTTGAAAGGTTTGAAGTCATTGATATCAGCTAAGAAGCATGTTGTTTTGATAACCTTGGAGAAATCAGAACCTGCTTCGGCTAATACAGCTTCAATATTTTTGCATACTTGTTCAGTTTGTGCTTCGATACCTCCTTCAACTACGGAACCCGTAGCCGGGTTAATCGCTACCTGACCAGAAGCGAACAAGAAACCGCCAGCTACTTTAGCTTGGGAATAGGGACCTACTGCTGCAGGCGCTTTATCTGTGTGAATTGTTTTTCATAATAGGACTCCTTTTTACAATACATACATCATATAGAAATTATTATACATTAATATCGATGTTTTTTTCAATATATTTTTATTTAATAGATTTGAAAGCATCTGCAAAGATTGGCATAAAATATTGACGTTGTACATCACTAGTCAATGCCAAGAACAATGTAGGCTTTTTGTGGATTCATTACGAGTGCCGCTTTTTGCATAATATGGGAATTTGATACCTTCCGCATCAACTAATACACGAGAACCTACCGTATATGTTTGATACTTTGTATTATTCATTTTCTCCATTTGTTCTGTGTTTTCTACAGTAATTGTAGTAGGTTTTTGGCTTTCACCAACTACACCAACGGCAGTGCTGTAACCTGTACCAGCACTTACATAGATGGAACCGGGTACGTTCTTATCTGGCAATGTAAATGTTTTAGATTCTTTTGGCAACAGATTATTAACCGTAGTCAACATGAGTTGTTCTGTAATCGGATCCAACTCACCATTATTGAGTATGGCTAATACAGGAAGGACAGACGCATTAGCCTTAGGGTTATCAAACAATGCATTGGCTGCTGTTTTCAAATCTACGGCCACTAACAAAGCGTCCTTTTGGCCGGTTTTATCTTCCCTTGTAATTGATATACATCATAGGAAACGCCCATATAGTTAAGCGCAGATAATGCATCCTCATTACTTTGACGGGTCCGTTTATTCGTAGTTGGTTTTGCATTATCCTTGATAAGCAAATCCTTTATAATATCCACTGAATTTGTATCAGATGCGGTCGCCACCGTAACTGTATTAGGAACAGACATAGTCCCTGCTAATGTTTTTACATCCGTTGCGCCCGCAAAACTAGTCACAGCACCAACTAAACATGCTGCTAATACAAGAGTTTTTAAAGGTTTCATTATTTATTGCCTCCCTTTAGGGTTTTCAATCCATACATGGATTCTAATTGTCCTGACCAGTAATCTCGGCTCGTATCTTCGGTAGCCAAGATTTGTACTGTAAGCCCATCGTTTTGTGGCATTGCATACATAGTTAAGCTACCAGGCAATACAAAACCATCATATTTTTAAGCTGCCGCACACTCATACCAGCCATAGCACCAAACTTAGATGTATATGGTTTAAATGATATTTCTGTAGCGCCCATTGTAAAGTTAGGGATGACTCTCTTAAACAGATCTACGCCCTCTTGCACACTTTGTCTATTCTTTTGCGACAACGATGCATCTTGCATAGCACTTTGTTGTATTGTTTTAATCATATCGCGATGCATAGTAGCATTTAAATTTGCTATTTGTGGCTCTAACACCTTGCGTTCAAGTGTAACTGTGGTCATGTTAGAAATAAACTTCTCTGCATTAGATTTTGTGTAAGGCTCGCTAACAGATTGTGCTTTCACTTGTTTATCGGCCATTGCTGTGTTAACAATTTGAGTAGCTGTACGATCGAGATAATTAATCGCCTCTTTATTCACATTGTATGTAAGCAACCAACCTGTATGATGACCTAATGTACTATCCCCAGATAATTGATACAAACTATACCCATCTAAGGCAGTACCTTTAAATTCCTCTTTTACCATTGGGTAGGATGTTTTTATGCGGTCATTCATAGATTTTGTAGCTCGCTCATTAGCTGTTTGAAGGGTCTTATTTTGTTCCATCGTTCTGAAAGTAGGATTTGTAGGAATCGCATCTACAGCTACCGCGTGTACACCATTATTAGTGGTAGCATACTGACCATAACCTAAATCAATTGTATCGGCACAAGCTACAGCCGCCATACCTACCGTTAAGCAGGTAGCGCAAGCTAGTGTCATTACCTTCTTACTCCACGTTTTCATAGTCTCACCTCATGAATATATGAATTGAATTATATAAGTAAGTTACATTAAGAATTTTAAATATACATATAATATTATACTATATAATTGTACTAACATGATAGGTACACCAAATTTACATTTCTCCTAATGTACTATACAATACTTAAAGATAAGAAAACGTATTTCTAACAGAAAGGAGTTGGCATTTCGCCACACCATTATGATACAAGAATTAATTCCTCTCACTAGACCTCGCACATTGGCTGCTGCATTAGGGGCCAACCATCTTAGGTGCTGCATTTAGTTATTATACCTTCGGTGCACTTCATGGCACAGGGACTCGCCATATTCCATACAATTCTTATATTTTTTTAGCCGTCGTATCGGCTCAAATCATCGCCAATTTATGGAATGAATTGAAAGATTTTAAATCTGGTCTTGATGCGGGGCAAAAAATAGGTAATGCTGGTTCCCTTACCCGTGGTGCAGTGACGCCAAAGCTCATCTCCACTATGATTAAGGTTCTTATGATTGTACCTATCATCATCGGCCTATACCTATCAGCCACCATTACATGGTGGTACATTCCAACCGGCATCATCTGTATTTTAATTAGTTTTTTTGTATTCAGGTGGCCCCAAAGCCAATTTCTCGCACACCATTTGGGGAAATCTCATCCGGTATCGCCATGGGTTTTGCTATTGTCCTCATTACAGGCTTTGCGTGGACGCGTGAACTTTCACTAGCATTCCTAATCCCTGCACTACCGGCTACCCTATTAGTTGGATCCATCATGCTCACCAACAACATTCGAGATATTCGAAACGATGAAAAAAACACGGTCGTCGCACATTACCAATTGTATTAGGCCGCGACCGTGCCATCAGCCTAATGAGCATCACCTATATCTTTAACTTCTTCTGGATTGGTGCCTGGATCTATTTGAAAGTCCTCCCAATCCCAGCATTACTCGCATTACTAGCCATCATCCCAGCATTTAAAACCATCAAAACATTCTATACCCATGTGGACGAAATCAAATTAGATAAAGCCATGGGTACTACCGCTGGTGCTGCTATGTTATATCAATTACTATTAGGTATAGGGGCTCATTATTAGCCGTTAACCAAACTAAAAGACAATAAGCAAAGGAGCTACCACTCAAAACCTCCACCGGCCGGGTCTGACTCCGGCCTACGGCCTACGCAGGGCCAAAGTCGGTTTTGAATGGCAGCTCCTCTTTCTATATAACTTTTAGTTATGGATAACTACTAATAATACATACTTGCATGATGGGAAATAATTTAGTACTATAAGCTTATCGAATTACATTTAATTTTCTCGAAAAGGAGAGTGTTTGTATGAACAAATTTTTAGCATTAGCGGCTACAGTCGTTCTCGGCGGTGCGCTATTAATCGCAGGTTGCGGCAGCGATAATAATAAAGCGGCTAGCAGCGGTGACAAACAAGTATTAAAAATTGGTGCTACTGCGGTACCACATGCAGAAATCTTAGAACAAGTAAAACCGATTTTAGCAAAAGATAATATCGATTTACAAATCACAGAATTCACTGATTACAATACACCAAATCTAGCATTGGGTGATAAAGAAATCGACGCTAACTTCTTCCAACATGTGCCATACATGGAGGAATTCGCAAAAGCACATAACCTTCCTCTAGTATCTGTGGGTGGCGTTCATCTTGAACCAATGGGCTTATATTCCCGTCAAATCAAAGATTTAAAAGACCTTCCTAAAGGTGCAAAAATCGCTATTCCTAATGACCCTACAAATGGTGGTCGTGCATTAATGTTATTACAAAAAGCTGGTCTTATCACATTGAAAGACTCTAACAATATCTTATCCACTGTACAAGATATCGCTTCTAACCCTAATGGTTACCAATTCGTAGAATTAGAAGCAGCTCAAGTGCCTCGTTCCATCGACGATGTTGCACTAGCAGCTATCAACACAAACTATGCATTAAGTGCAGGGTCTTAACCCTGGTAAAGATGCATTGTTCATCGAATCTAATGATTCCCCTTACGTAAATGTCGTAACTGTTCTTAAAGGCAATGAAAACGACCCTCGTATCAAGAAATTGATAGAAGCTCTTCATAGCCCTGAAATCAAAAAATTCATTCAAGATAAATACCAAGGTGCAATTGTTCCTGCATTCTAATGGTCATTATCTTATGCTAAAAGGCTGGAGCCATGTGCTCCAGCCTTTTTCTTGTACTACGTATATTTCACTGTAGAAGGATCTATTTACCAGTTACATCGCATTCAGAAAAACTAAATGGTAATAGTTCCTCTATAGTTACTATTTTTTTATATTCCCCATCAAGTTTCCCATAATGATTAGAGGTATTTTTAAATTCAGCCATTACCTGACGACATGCGCCACATGGCGCACAAGGTCCTTCCGTATCAGCAACTACGGCAAGGGCCTTAAATTTTATATGACCTTCGGATACGGCTTTGAAAATGGCCGTTCGTTCAGCACAGTTTGTGAGACCATAGGAAGCATTTTCTATATTGCACCCTTCAAAAAGGGTACCATCTTCGCATAACAAGGCAGCGCCAACAGCGAAATGTGAATATGGAGAATAAGCGTTTTCACGAGATTTTATGGCGTAATCCATAAGTTTTTGAATTTCTAATTCTGTCATATACGACTCCTTATTCCACAATATCAAGGATTGTATCCACTACGCTCGGCAGTTCGTCACCAATTGTAATAGCCTCACTATAAGTCTTAGCTGCATTAGCAAGTAAGCTTTCATCAGAGGCATACAAGGTCGCTATACATTCACCTTCAATAATGGCATCACCAGTTTTTATGCATGATAATACCTGCACTATAATCGATAGGGCCATCTTTAATGGTGCGGCCAGCACCAAGCATAACAGATGCTATACCACATTGTTCGGTATTCATATGGGTAATGTAACCAGCCTTAGGCGCTATTACATCAGATGTACATTGGCCGATAACTAGTAGGCTTTTCATCATCAATCACAGAGCTATTACCACCTTGAGCGTCAATCATGAGGCGTGACGTTCGAGTCAGCGTGCAGCGCCAGAATCGAGCCTCACGCACACGAGTTAGGGCGGTTTCATAGTCGCAGATGTGGCTTAAAAACGAGCATGTGAGCAGCCATGATAATACATTCATGAGTCAAGTCCTCAGGGCCATGACCTTTTAATGTATCAATGACCTCACGAATTTCTAAGGCATTGCCTATGGCATGACCAAGGGGCCGATCCATATCCGTCAAAACAGCCTTAAGGGAACGACCGTTTTCACGTCCAATATCTACCATAGCCTTAGCCAAGGCACGGGCCTCTTCAATGGTTTTCATAAAGGCTCCACTGCCGACCTTTACATCTAGTAGAATGGCTTGCGCACCAGATGCCAATTTCTTGCTCATCACGGAGGAAGCAATAAGAGGAATACTGTCCACTGTTCCCGTTACGTCACGCAAAGCGTAAAGTTTTTTATCGGCTGGTGCCAAGCCTTCTGATTGACCTATAACGGCAAGGCCTATTCTATTCACTTGGGCGATAAAATCTTCTTGGCTTAAGGATACTTTCAAATGAGGAATCGATTCCATTTTATCGATAGTCCCCCCTGTATGCCCTAGGCCTCTACCAGACATTTTTGCGACCTTACCACCACAGGCGGCCACTAAAGGAGCAATGATAAGTGTCGTCTTATCCCCTACACCACCTGTACTATGTTTATCTACGGTGATACCATCAATTGACGATAAATCCACCATTTGTCCTGACTGAGCCATCGAGAGTGTCAACGTACCGAGTTCACGAGCATTCATACCATTAAATACGATGGTCATCAATAGAGCACTTACTTGATAATCAGGAATAGTACCATGTACATAGCCCTCTATGACAAAACGAATTTCCTCATTTGTTAGTGCTAAATTGGCTCTTTTTTTCAAAATAATATCATACATGCGCATAGTTACACCGCCATTCTAAGAAACCACCTAAGCACTGCCTAGGTGGTTTTTCTTTATACTTCTTCGTCCAAATGATCTTTTAGGAGCTCTACGGCCGCACTCGCCCCGATACGACTACACCCTTCTGCAATATAAGCCTTCATATCAGAAATGGAACGAATGCCTCCAGCTGCCTTAATCTGTACATTAGGACCAATGTGCTTCTTAAATAGTTGCACATCTTCTAATGTAGCGCCACCACTACCAAATCCAGTTGAGGTCTTGATAAAATCTGCGCCGCCTTCCGTTACACAATGGCATAGTTCTATCTTTTCTTCATTCGTTAAGAAACAGGCCTCGATGATAACCTTTAAAATGTTATCACCGCATACGGATTTAAGAGCCTTGATTTCCTCTGTTATAGCATGAAAGTCCCCTTGTTTCGCATCACCTAGATTGATGACCATATCCACTTCTGATGCACCTTCTGCAATAGCTTGTTTCGCTTCCGCCACCTTGGATTCTGTCGTTTGATAGCCTAGAGGAAACCCAATAACGGTACAAACATTCAAATTGGGATATGCATTATGAGCGGATGCCACAAAATCAGGGGGAATACAAACTGATGCCGTATGATAGGCCAATGCATCTTCACAAATCACCTTAATTTCGTCCCATGTAGCAATGGGTCTTAACAATGTATGATCCACATAGGTTAATAGTTCTTTACCTAACATGACTACCTCCAAAACAATCTATTATTCTATTAGGATTAGTTACCATCGTAACCGAGCACGTCTTTAGAAAAAGGACATCTGCTCTGGTTCTGGTTCCTTATGTAATTCTGCTTGTGCAGCTTTATTTTTTTCATCGATGAATGGTTCAAGAGGTACGCCTGTTTTTGAAAGTAGTTCGGGTAGTGAGTTCGCCCCTTTCAAGCGAGCTGCCTCGATAGCAACCTTGGCGCATGTTTCAGCATCATCCAATGCATAATGATGCTTAAATTCTATGCCTAAGTACGCCGCCATTGTGTTCAATTTGTGATTTACCAAATCAGGGCCATACGGCACGAGAAATTTTTACAGTACACGCATAGTCAAGTTCTGGCCAAGGAATGTTATAGTAATCAAGAGTGGCACGCAATACATTCATATCGAATTTTTGCATTATGGGCAATCATGATTTTTTTCCCTTCAAATGATTTTTCATAGATAGCAGGCCATAGTTGATCAAATGTCTTTTTCATGCAACACTTCTTTAGGTTCAATTCCATGAATTTCAATACATTCTGGGTCAAAGGACATAAACGGTGGTTTAATAAGACTATATGCTTTTTTGGTAATCTGCCCATTTTCAACGGTAATGACCGCTAAGGAACAGGCGCTATTTTTATATTTATTAGCTGTTTCAAAATCCAATGCTACAAAATCTAACATGGTAATCCTTTCTTAGCTATTAACAACATATTATATACATCAGTCCGATATACATATATCAACTCGTATTAGGAATCATCTTCACTTCTGTATTTATTATATCATGAACGCGAAGAAAATCGATGTATAAAAGCAGTTCTTAAGCCGACTTTCACAACGGATTTTCATTGACAGGACGCCCTATTCTATGTGAAAATTATTTAGATATATAAGTACTATGGAGGTTATAACATGGCAGATGACAGATTAATCGTCGCCCTCGACGTATCCACAATGGATGCGATGAAATCTATCGTGTCCTCACTCAGGGGACTCCGTTAGTTTCTATAAGGTGGGCATGGAATTATTCTACGCCGAAGGGGACCAAACGGTTCGCTATTTGCAAGAGCACGGCAAACATGTATTTCTCGATTTGAAATTACATGATATTCCTAATACGGTGGCCCATGGCGTATCTTCCCTTACTCGTTTAGGCGCCAATTTAATTACCATTCATGGTCAAGGTGGTCCTATAATGATGAAAGCTGCCGCTGAGGCTGCTCGTGAAAGCGCTGAAAAAAACTAGGCATCGAACGTCCAAAACTATTAGCGATTACCGTATTAACAAGCTTTGATGACGAATCTTGGACATCTATTGGCGGTCAATTACCAATTGCAGACCAAGTAATTCGCCTTGCTAAACTAGCAAAAAGAATCCGGTATGGACGGTGTTGTATGTTCCGCTTTAGAGGCTAAGATGATTCGCGAGGCCTGTGGACCTGATTTCCTTATCGTTACACCAGGTATTCGCCCATCCTTCGCAGCTACAAATGACCAGAAACGCATTGCTACACCATCGAGTGCATTACAGGATGGTGCATCTCGCCTCGTTATTGGCCGACCTATTACGCAGGCTGAACATCCACAAGAGGCAGTACGTTTAATTATTGAAGAAATGGAGAGTGTATCCAAATGATGTCAGAACAAGAAGTAAAACAATTACTTATCGATACTCAAGCAATTTTAGAAGGTCATTTCTTATTGACTTCCGGCCTACATAGCCCTATGTACGTTGAAAAATTCAACGTGTTACAACATCCAAAAATACACTGAAACATTGTGTAAAGAATTGGCAGAACGCTTCCGCGATCAAAACGTAGAACTCGTTATTGGACCTATGACCGGCGGTATCTTATTAGCTCACGAAGTCGGTAAAGAATTAGGCACACGCGCTATCTTTACAGAACGTGAAAAAGGCGTTATGACATTGCGTCGTGGATTCAAAATCGAACCAGGTACACGCGTACTTATCGTAGAAGATATCGTAACTACAGGCGGTTCCGTACAAGAAGTTGTTAACGTAGTTAACCAATCCGGCGGTGAAATCGTAGGCGTAGGTCTTCTCGTTAACCGTTCTGGCGGCAAAGCTGAATTCGGTGTACCAAAAGAAAAAGTACAATCATTACTTAACCTTGAAGTACCAACATACAAACCAGAAGAATGCCCTCTTTGCAAAGAAGGCGTAGCTATGACAGAACGCGGTTCTAAACACATCAAATAAAATTATAAACAAATACAAAAAGAGCTCCTTCACTGAGGAGCTCTTTTTGCTTGTGTGTAGTTATTGTGTGTAAGAGAGAGATTCTGATACGAATGTATCACATAGAGTGTGTGGCTCTATGGTGGCCATGAATGCACTTTCATGACCACGCGCTCTAAAAGTGTTGTGAGAGAAAAGAATCAATAAAATACTATTGATTTTGAGTAATCTGTGGTGCACCTTGTTCCACAGGTGGTTGAGGCGCATTACCATTTGGTTGGCCCCCTTGAGGCATTTGGCCAGGTTGACCTTGCGGCATCATTTGGTTTTGACAATTTTGGTACATATGTTGACCATTATTTGGCCCCATACCATCTTGAGGCATCATTTGATTATTTCCATCCATCATATGTTGGTCCATATGCATATTAGAACCATCATGTCTATGTGGTTTTCTAAACTGTTGTTCATTGGTTTTCATCCATTCACCAAAATTTGGTAAATCATTTACAGCAAAGGATGTACCTACCCCTACAGCACTGATTACAGTTAGAATGGCAGCAATTATAATTCGTCTCATAGGTCCTCCTTAATCTACATTGCTAAAATAACGTTCGCGTACACCACGAAGTTCAGCACCGATAAATATACATGTAAGGCCACCAAAAAGGCCTACACCTGCGAGTGCAACTAAAGTTATCATAGATAACGCAGGAAATGCGGTTACATTTTCAAATGGTTGCCATGAGCTACCTAATAAATATAAAATAGCTGGCGTAATCACCAATATAAGTACGCCTACAATATAGGCTAACGCACTGCCAATAGCAACTAATGTCTTCGATGCCTTTTTTGCCATTCCCGGCAGTTGTGGTAATAAGCGTTCTTTATACTCATCAAATCTAGCATAGATTTCTTGCATATTCACAGATTTACTTGTATTACCATCCTCATTTAACGTATCTGTAATAATTCCAGCATCTACATAGGATGCATAAATTTCCTCTGGAGTCCCCAAGGATTTAATAATTTCATCATCTGTAAGGCCTTTTTCATGGCCTACAGCAAAGTGTTCTTCATAAACCTCTATAATACTTTCAACATCAGCAACACGTGCCTTTTTGAAGATATTACGCAGTGCTTCTAAAAAACTTTTCTTATTCATTATAGTCGACTCCTTTCAACAGGATATTTACAACGCCAGAAAACTCATTCCATTCTCGTCTCATCTCGTTATAAGCCTCTCGGCCTGTATCTGTTATATGATAATATTTCCGAGAAGGCCCTGTAGAAGATTCCTTTAAATAGGTTTCAACATACTTCTCTTTTTTTAGCCTATTAAATAATGGATATATCGTTCCTTCAGAAATTTCTATGTATTCCGAAATAGTGCTTACAATTTCATATCCATAGCGATCCTGCTGTGTTAATAATGCTAGCACCAATATATCCATAACACCTTTTTTTAATTGAACTTGCATAGTTCCTCCCTTTAGGTTGTGCCTACCTGCCAATGTGAAAGCTCTCTTACGGTCACTATCTTATACTGACAAATACATAATATCACAAGGTACCTCGAATTGCAGCACCTTGTAAAAATATTTTATGCAATATAAAACCCTTTCAATATCTCTAAAAACACAACTGTATAGTCTCTGTCAAATGTTGGGGTGTTCACCCTACGAGTCTTCTTGGCACCAATCATAGTTATGGTTGGTGCCATTCTTTTAACTCAAAAGTAGAATACGTACTCTAAATCTACCAAAGTGGCGAAGTCCATAGCTTATCCGTTTTAATACTTTAATTTTGTTGTTAGTTCCTTCTGTGTATCCATTAGAATATGGAAGTAAGAATGCATTAGTTAATTGCGTCATCCATGCAGGAAATGATGTAAAGAAGTTATTAAATTCATTTTAAGCCAGATGCTTTTACTAATTCAACCAATGCGTTAAATGTGCAGCTATTCTTTGTTTTACCATAGATTGAAAAGATTTTTCTAAAAGAAAGTTTTTAAAGCATATGCTTTTCGTAAATCATCAGATATTCTGAGTATTTCACATAGCTTTAATATGTTCGGCTTCCAGTTAAATGATCTGGATGCTTTCATTAGTACACGTCGATTCTGTTTTAACATGCGTGAATAAGCAGCCAGTTTATATTTGCTCACGCTTTTCTAACTCGCTCTACCGCCCAATCTACAAGTCGACATACATGGTATCGATCACAGATAATATGCGCATGTGGAAATAGCGCCTCCATGATGCGCTTAAATTGTATGGACATATCCATTACAATAAACTAACATGAGGCGATCCTTATGTTTAAATGATGCAAAATAGTGGATTAATGCTTGCGTATCACGTTTCGGTAAAATATCTAATATTTCATGTGTATCTGGATTAGTTAAATTAACTTGGTATTGGTAGCCTTCTGCATTTCCTTTAAACTCATCAATACCAATAACAGTAGGTAAGGTCTTGAGCTTAGGTATAGTGATCATGAGCAATAACGTAATACTGTAGTAATAGATGTATCACACTCGTTTAGCAATAGCTGTATAGGTTACACTTTCAGTGAGTTTATCAAATAGCATTCTAATATTAGTTACACTTAGTTGCATATGTTTTCGTACAAAGGGATTACTTTCAGCAAAAATTATGCTTACAATGTGGACAAATATATCGACGTTGTTTGTATTTTTCCAATTAGTGGACCTCGTTGTACTTTTTCCAAACTTTACCGTACGTATGTGGTAATCCTTAATATGTTTTTGTAGACTCTCCACACTTTGGACAAATATGTGGTGTTACTGGTAACTCTATCTCAAAAACAAATGTCCCATTCAATTCATAGCTATTTGTAATATATTCTTGTTTCACATTATGTAAAAATTCAGTATAATCAGTAGTAGGCATATAAGCTCACATCCTTTCTTTGGGAATTAGTCACTTTTGTTGTAAAGCATGTGAGCCTTGTATGCTTATGCATAATGTTGGAAAGTGACACCGTAGGTGGTGTCACCCCAGCATTATTATGAAAACCACTATTATAAAGTGTTTCATGAATTGAAGGGTTTTTAAGATGTTGGATTAAATTCAATTTTCTAATGTAAATGCACGTCTATTAATTAATTTGTAGAGCGAGGCTTGTCCTAATTTTACCTGAGCGCTCTTCATTTTACCATTATGAGTATAAGATACTAAAATAGTATCGCCAGGGCTCTTGGCGTCAATTTGCTCTTTCAATTCGATTAATGTACTTACATTCTTACCATCGATTTGAGCAATCGTATCACCTTCTACAATACCAGCTCGAGCCACAGGACCGGTAGGGATCCACTGTACAATAGAAGGCCTTCTCCTTCATAGCTTACATTATTGCGAGGCTGTTTGCCGATCTACAGCCCATACGCCTAAATATGGGCGAATGACCTTACCATTTTTAATGATAGAGATCAATTATAGGTTTTGCAGAATTAATAGGAATGGCAAAGCCCATTCCTTCTACACCCTCTTTAGAAATTTTAGAGCTATTAATGCCAATTAACTCACCATCAGCATTTAGCAATGCACCACCAGAGTTTCCTGGGTTAATGGCAGCATCAGTTTGAATCAATGGGAAACGTTGTCCTTGATCATCAATGGTACGAGCTAAAGCACTAATTACACCAGATGTAACAGAACCTTTAAATTCAAGACCTAATGGGTTACCAATGGCAATTGCTGGTTCACCTACCTGTAAAGAATCGGAGTCACCTATAGCAACAGGTTGAATATTTTTAGGTGGATCTATCTTTACGACAGCTAAATCAGATTGTTCATCAGTGCCCATAACAGTACCTTTGACGGTAGTACCATCAGACAGCGAAACTGTAACCTCACCATTGCTAGCACCGGATACAACGTGGTTATTCGTTACAATATGACCTTCATTATCTATTAAAACACCTGAACCAACGCCTTCACCTGCGTAAATGGTACGATTAAAAATATCCTTTTGGAATACTTGTGTTGTAATACCCACTATGGCGGGGCCCGATTTTTTAGCCGCTTGTACAACATAGGTATTACGAGCTTCAGTCAACGGTTTTGTTTGCTTAGTTTGATTTGTCACAACACTCTGTTGCGTACCTGCTGGTGTACCGAAGAAATAATAACCTCCTCCTACACCTACGCATAGTGCAATAGCACATGCTATAATCTGTTTCTTATAATTGTTTTATATTCATATACTGTCTCCTATTTTTAATTGCATACAATTAATGCACACTCATTATAGGTCTTATTCCCTTAGATTTGCATATACAACAATTTCTACCATTTCTAAATAATATGTAAAAAGACAGAAAAACAAAAAGTATTCATTAGCATTAACTAATGAATACCTCTTTTGCATATAGTTTGAGAGTGTAAGGACTGAGAGAGAGTTATATATGAAGACGAAAAGTTGAGAGAGAACTTATTAAGAGAGAGAAGTTAAGTGTATCTTTTTCCGTATATCTTCATAATAATCCTTACAATTATAGTATACACAAAAATCTCTAAAAAAACAAAGCGTAGTATATAAAAATATATAAAACTTCGATTATTTTTTCTACAAGATAAGCCCCAAAAACACATATAACATCAATAGCTCACCAATCCATGGACTAAAAAGTGAATTTAGTTATGCTTTTTATACAAATTTGTAACCTACGCCCCAAACGGTGATAATATGTTTGCTATTGGCTGGATTTTTCCTCAATTTCTTCACGTAAATGATTGATATGAACAGCTACGGTTGCATAGTTACCATAAGAAAATTCCCCATACACGAGAATATAATTCTTCTTTAGAGAATACGATATCGTGATTACGCATAAAAATTCTAATAATTGGAATTCTTTTTTCTTAAGATGAACTTCTTTGTCGTTTACCCAAACCTTCATCATTTTAGGATCAAGGCGAATATCACCGGATTGAATAGCATTTGTATCAACAACATCTTTTTCAGTAAGTCGTTTATATTGTGCTAACATAGCTTTAATCTTCGCAATCAATACGGATGGAGAAAATGGTTTTTCGATGTAATCATCGGCACCTACGCCAAGGCCACGGATTTTTATCAATATCATCGAGGCATGCAGTTACCATCACAATTGGTACGCGCACTTTATCACGAATAGCACGACATACTTCAAAAGCCGTCCATTTCTGGCAATATAACGTCCAAAATAATTAGATCTACTGACGTATTCAAAGCTGCTTCAATACCATCAGTACCATTATTCATAACAGTTACATCATAACCAGCAACCATCAAATAATCACGCTCAATATTAGCAATATCAATATCGTCTTCAATTATTAGAATATGTTCACTCATGATTTTCTCCTTTTTTCGGGAACTCTAAGATAATCCTAAGTCCATGTGGTCTAATATTATCTATCACTACACGACCTTCGAAAATACCCATAATACGTCTAATAATCGAAAGACCAAGTCCACTCCCCTCCTGTGGATTAGTGCGGGACGAATCAACTCGATAAAACGGACGCATAAGTCGGTCAAGCGACTCTGGCGGGACCCCAGGGCCATCATCACTTACCACACAGTACACATGACTTTCATCTTCGGTGACATCAATAACACTATGTCCTATATCTGCCATCTTATATTTTGCGCTATTATTTAAAATATTTTGCAAAACCCGCTGTAATAACTGCGGATTTGCAATAATAGTAGCATTCTTAACTGTAATACGTTGGCTCAGTTCGAGACCTCTAGACTTATAATATTCTATATAATCTTCTACAAAAACCTTGTACGTATTTCCCTAATTCTATTTTCCTCCGATGGTCTAGATTCCTTTTTTTATAGTTCAATGTTGTAATAAGGAACAATTCCTCCAACATAGAATCTAAATCATTGGCGCGCTTCAAAATGATTCCCATGTAGCGCTTTTGTTGCTCTTCGGTTGGTGCAATACCATCCCGAACGCCTTCTGCATAGGCCTTAATTGCAGTTAATGGAGTACGGATATCATGAGAGATACCTGCAAGCAATTCTTTTTGTTGCTCCTGCTCCATTTCGATTTGATAATTAGCAGCTCGTAATGATTCCGTCATATTGCGGACGTGAATCATAATAAACTTCGTCACAAATCGGTTGATTGCAAAAAAAGTAACTATAAACAAAAGTAATGCAACAATCCTAATGTAGAACGAAACGGTTTCCATCAAGCTATCACTACCATGCACAGCTCGTTTTAATAGCTATGTGATATAGATATGCATGACGTCCTTCATTCTTACGCATTTCGTACACAAAGGTATCATTTGACTGATAGACAATGCCCTTGTAACTCAGGATTTACATCAATCAAACCAACGATAGCAGATTCATTATAAATCTGTTGTGTACCGTAAGAATATAAAATCTTTCCCTGATTGAGAATTTCTACATACACCTCATTAGGGTCTAACAAACTATAGCTTGGTTTAACAAGAGAATCCATTAAACCATTGTCTATACCATAAAAAGGTAATAGCCTCAGCCACACGGCTAACACTTTTAAACTGTTGTTCTTGCTCGATACGTAAATAGTATCCGGCATTCGCTAAAATGTGTAGTCCTGAAAAAAATATAACAAAAAAATAGAATAATTGCAATTAATATAGGAACTACAAATAGAACAACATTAGATATCCAAATTCTAATTTGTAAATTCACAGGATTACCTCAATATCATAATTAGTAGATATTTCTTATAGTGTACGCTATTTTTACTCATGATTAGCAAGAGAAAATATAAAATTCGTATAAACATAAAAGGGGCTGTGTAACAAAACGGCTACTTAACCTCATCAGCTATTAGTTGATTTTATATGATTAACTAATAGCTATTTCTAGCAAAGGGCCCCGAAAGGCCCTTTTTCGTTGGTATAGTAATTATGAATCAAAAACCATACCAATGAACCTAGTCATACCAAACTAGTGATGCCTCAACTAGTTTTACCATTGGATTATGGCATGTTGATAAAAGAAACAGCGCCTGTGCGGTTACTGATGCTGTATTGGAGGAATTAGACTATAAAAGAGTTACAGCATTTGTATTCTCCTAAAGGGAAAATCGGAAAGATTCCACCGCATATTATTCATTTTTGCCTATACTATGTCCAGCATGGCGTGTATTCTACACGTATGATACAACAACAATAGGGAAGAAAAATATTAATTATATGTGGATTCTTCAAAAGGCTCATTCAGCTCCCAGTCTATGACTTTTCCAACGATGCACGTTGTACACTAGATATATTAATGAATCTGTTTTCACAATTAATGGAAGCTATTGGAAGGCGGACGCCTAACATTCAATGAAGTCTTTGCAGTGATGGAGACTAAACTGAGGCTAATGCCAACAAATACACCTTTGTCTGGCGAAAAGCGGTGCAAAAAGACTAGATACATTACCATCTCAAAATTAGCTATATTAAAAGCAAGACATCTGGAATGAATTAGGGCTAGATACCCACTGTATGAATGATGAGTGTATATATACTTTCTTGGCAAAAGAAATTGAAGTACAGCATATGGAATTCGTACAAGGAAAAGGTAAAGCATAAAACTCCATTACAACGATTGTTTTGAACGAGCTGAGCTCTATATGACAAAAGCGCAAAAGAATATGACAACGGTGTATTATATTATGGTGAACGCAACAGTTATTCTAAAACAGATCCTGATGCCACGTTGTCGTATGAAGGAAGACCATATAGGTAATGGACAGCTTAAACCTGCCTACAATGTACAATTGGCTGTTCACTCTGAATATATTATGGAGTTGGTGTATTCCCTAAGCTCCAACGATACAAATGACCTTAATTCCATTTGTACAGCAATTAGAACAGATCCATAGTCGCCACTTCACATGTGTGCTGATGCTGGTTATGATATGTATAGAGCTTAACCTGGTTAAAAACAACCAGTACTATCTTGTAGAAAACCACAATATTATGAAAAAGGCGAAAACTAGAGCTGGACTAAAAGATATTAGTAAATCTCGTAATATAGAGTATATACACTGAAGAAGATGCATTTATATGTGCTAAAGGGCGTAAATTAAAATATGCTTTCACTCATAATGCTAAAACTAAAACAGAGCTTTATATCTGAGAGAAGGTATATATGTGAGTCTTGTAACCGATACGTGATACAAAAGGAATGCCAACGGTATATAAAACCAACAACAGTAAATCCCGTAAAACGAATTGAGCTACACCTGCATATGATGCTATATTGGCAGAAAACCAAGATAGACTACTTGGTAGATACAGGCATTCAATGTACAGATTAACCTCGCTCCATTCAAGTGGAAGGCGTATTTGTGTGTTAAAAGCAAAGACCTTTGGGTTTGACGATTTTTCTACACCGTGGTAGTGAAACGTACATAAGATATTATACTTGTTGGCCAGTAGGATTCCAGCTAGCAAAGTTACAACAGAATACTAAAGCAGGACGAGTTAATACAACATTATTTACTGCAAAAACAAACTGCTTAAAACCAAGAAACTAAAATAGGCCTAAAGGCTATTTAAGTGCTCTAAAAACAAGAAACACAAAGAAACATAAGATTTTACAAATCTAGATCGTCTTGGTGTTTCTTATATTTTCAAGGGACTGCAACTAGAATGCGGTAAAACCGCATTCTGTTACAACCCTTTTATTAGATAACGACGGTTAGTTTCGAAGAAGTTAATT